>Ga0163147_10001668_pt1 | contig 33326 bp, 30 predicted proteins | sample OliLakLV19MP6G1_FD_148597 | JGI IMG/M metagenome (GOLD analysis project Ga0163147, IMG submission 148597) | Freshwater microbial mat bacterial communities from Lake Vanda, McMurdo Dry Valleys, Antarctica- Oligotrophic Lake LV.19.MP6.G1 | ecosystem: Environmental > Aquatic > Freshwater > Lake >...
GAGTTCATAAAAGTCATATTATGGTTTTGTCACAAAGATGAGACGGCGGTTGAAACCGCGTCTACACAAACGATGTCCGCCTCCGCGGACTCAAGAAAGATAGGAGGTACGGTTGAAACCACGTTTATACAAACGATGTTCGAGATGAGACGGCGGTTGAAACCGCGTTTACACAAACAATGTCCGAGATGAGACGGCGGTTGAAACCGCGTCTACACAAACAATGTCCGAGATGAGACGGCGGTTGAAACCGCGTCTACACAAACAATGTCCGCCTCCGCGGACTGAAGAAAATAAGATGGTTTTAACCGCCGATTCTTTAACCTGCGGAGGCAGGTTTTGTCTGTATAGACGCGGTTTCAACCGCCGATTCTGTATAGACGCGGTTTTAACCGCCGATTCTGTATAGACGCGGTTTCAACCGCCGATTGTTCTTAAAATACTTAACAGGGTTAAAACCGTGCAGCCAAACACTGCTTCAAATGTATATCTTCGCGAAGGTTTATAAGGATAAGAATTCCAAACGCGCAGTTCTCCATTAAAGCCGCGCGATGCTAAACTCAGGGAAACTTGACGGTAGTTTACTAAGGTTCGCTGCAACAATTGTCCGATTAAAATGCTTAAACTGTGCATTCCTAATTTCCAAGTGCGATAGCCGCAGCGGGAGTTTTGGGCTGTCCAAAGTTCGTCGGCGATCGCCAATAAGCTAAAAATAAAGCGGTACATTAGTAATAGCAGTTCTGTGACTAACTCTGGACACCTTAATTTGCGGAGAATTTGCAAGATTTCGGTGAATGGCACCGTCAACAGGATGAAATACATACAGCTTGTGGATGCGAAGGCGCGGGCAAATAGCAAGCTCACTTGGTATATTCCAGTGCGACTCACATAGATATAAAAAGTGCCGAGGCTAATTCCCCAACCTTGCCAAATATCCCACTGAATTTCCTGGATTCGATCGCCCGCAACCGCACCCATCGCCAACGCAGGCAAACTCGTCAGCAAAAACACCAGCGGTAGCCAAAGCAACCGTAGATAGAGTTTCGCCGGAATTCCCGCATAAACAACGATCCAGATTGTCAACCATAGGCCGATCGACAACTGCACCGCTGCATGGGAAACTAGAGACAGGATTAAAAGGGCGATCGCAAATGATAGTTTGTGAGATGGCGGCAAACCACGCAAGCGATTTGTATAAGCCAGACTATCAATTTGATGGTTCATTCCAAGGTTTTGTTGTCAGATTGTTGTTGAGATTGCGATCGGCCTTTATACAACCCAATGACGTAGCCAATTACGCCAGCCCCCATCGCCGCTTGAGACGCAAACAGCAAACTTTCAATTTCGCCACTTGCCGGTTCAAAGAAGTGATTGAACCAAGGTTCATAGCTTGGTTCAATTTCGCTAATTGCTTTTTCAGCTTGGCCATCAGCGCCGCCGTATTCACCCCGCACAAATACCAGAGGAATAACAGCAAGAACCACCACAGCACCAACCAATAACCAATTTTGTCGCGCGGTAGCTTGCTGATTTTTTGTAGGCTTTTGATTCACGACTTTATGACTCCTGTCTCAATAATTTCAAAGTTTCCAACTCCGGCTTTCCGTAGGAATGTAGCCAATTCCAGACTAATACAGTCAGCAATCCCTCACTAATCGCCAGGGGTACTTGAGTAATAGCAAAGATGCTAGCAAACTTAATAAACGAAGCCATAAAACCGCCGCTTGCTGCGGGAAAAGCCAATGCTAATTGAATCGAAGTCATCACATAAGTCAGCAAATCGGCCAAAGCCGCAGCACAAAAAATTGCCGCCCGCTGACTACCAGTTCGCAATAGCAAATGATAGACAAAATACGCAGCAAAAGGGCCAACAATTGCCATCGAAAACATATTTGCTCCCAGGGTTGTCAAGCCGCCGTGGGCCAACAAAACCGATTGAAAAAGCAGCACTAAAGCGCCGAGTACAGCCATCACCGAAGGGCCGAACAAAATCGCACCCAAACCAGTACCCGTCGGGTGAGAACAACTACCCGTTACCGAAGGAATTTTTAAAGCAGAAAGCACAAAAGTAAACGCACCCGCCAAAGCTAACAGCAGTTTAAGTTCCGGGTGTTCTTTTGTAATTCGGGCGATCGATCGCAAACCGACTAGAAAAAAAGGTAACGCCACTATCCACCAAAACGCCGCCCATTGCACCGGCAAAAAACCTTCCGAAATGTGCATAGCTGCAGCGGGCGTTGCCGATGCTAGGACAATATAACAACTTAAGCCAGCCATCAATCCCAGGCTGACTAATTTCCGATTTCTGGCCTTCACGCTGAACCTCGCAGATGAGACTAAGTAAACAAACACATCGGCGGGCATCCTGACTCAGAAAGCGACATGGCTTTCATTACAGTTGCGGGACAGCGCCGGACTTACACCGAACTTTCCCCGTTTCCTCTAATGGCTGCTCCCCATTAGAACCGAATGATTAGCTTAGTATAGTCGATCGCGCAACTCTCAGCAAATATTTTACAAAAATTCATTCAGATTAAGTAAGTCAAGATTACCTATCTTCTCCCTTCTCTTCCTTCTCTTCCTTCTCTTCCTTCTCTTCCTTCGCGTCTTCGCGCCTTCGCGGTTCGTCAAAATCTTAACCAAATTCCCAAAAAACACAAAACAAGTAAACGCTATAATATTAGTGAGTTTTGAGAAAAGCCGCCATGTTAGATTACAACTTTCCGACGCACTGGCCCTCAGCCGACGAACTACCAGACTCAGATGAAACACCAGTGGATAACGAACTGCAAGAATTAATCCCAGGATTGCTAAAAGCAATATTGCTCATAATTTGGGCAGAACGCATGGACTGGTTTTTTGGCATAGATATGGGACTTTACCATCACCCTAAGAAACCAGCTATTGTGCCAGATGCCTTCTTGAGTTTAGGTGTGCAACGGTTTTCTAGGGAAGAATTGCGTCCCAGTTACGCAGTGTGGGAAGAAAAGGTGATGCCAATTTTTGTCCTCGAAGTCGTTTCCCCGACTTATCGACAAGAATACACAGATAAGTTGGAAGAATATCAACGTTTAGGTGTACTGTATTACGTCATTTATGCTTCCAAGCGCCGCGATCACCCCCATTTGGAAGTACATAAGTTAGTCAATGGCAAGTATGAATTACAGCCAGAAAATATAGTTTGGATGCCAGAAATTGGTTTGGGAATTGGTTGTGAAAGGGGCAATTATTCTGGGGTTACAAGGGAATGGTTGTATTGGTACGATGCTGAGGGAAAACGTTATTTGACTCCTGAAGAACAGGTTAAGGAATCAGCGCAACGCCTCCAACAGGAATCCCAACGTGCACAACAGGAATCCCAACGTGCACAACAGGAATCCCAACGTGCACAACAGGAATCGCAGCGCGCCCAACAGGAATCCCAGCGCGCCGATCGACTGGCGGAACGTTCCGATCGATTAGCTGAACGATTGCGAGAGTTGGGGATAGATCCTGATAATCTGAATTGATTGCCTGATATTTAGTATTTCCTGGGGGCAATCCCGCCGTGTTTGCTCCGCATTTTCTTGCCACAATAGTAGTCTAATATCAAAGTTATAATCTGAATAAGTTTTGATAAAAGCCACCATGTTAGATTACAACTTTCCGACGAATTCACCCTCAGCCGAAGAACGACCAAACTTATATCAAACATCTGTGGATCGCGAACTGCAAGAACTAATAACAGGATTGCTAAAAGCAATATTGCTCATAATTTGGGCAGAACGCATGGACTGGTTTTTTGCTATACAGATGGGTATTTACCAGGACTCAGACCAACCAGCCATCGTGCCAGATGCTTTCTTAAGTTTAGATATAGAACGGTTTTACCATGAAGAATTGCGTCCCAGTTACCTATTGTGGGATGAAAATGTCATACCAACTTTTGTCCTCGAAGTCGGTGAAACGACTTATGGCCAAGAATATACCGCCAAATTGGAAGAATATCAAAGTTTAGGCATACTTTACTATGTCATTTATTCTTCTCGCCGCCGCCGTAAACCCCGTTTGGAAGTGCATAAGTTAGTCAAGGGCAAGTATGAGTTACAGCCAGGGCATCCAGTTTGGATGCCAGAAATTGGTTTGGGAATTGGTTGTGAAAGGGGAAATTATTCTGGGGTGACAAGGGAGTGGTTGTATTGGTATGATGCTGAGGGAAAACGTTATCTGACTCCTGAAGAACAGGTGAAAGAATCAGCGCAACTCGCCCAACAGGAATCCCAGCGCGCCCAACAGGAATCCCAGCGCGCCCAACAGGAATCCCAGCGCGCCGATCGACTGGCGGAACGTTCCGATCGACTAGCTCAGCGATTGCGGGAGTTGGGGATAGATCCTGATAATCTGAGCTGATGGCAGTGGAGAGTACCAGACTGACCGACTCTAGACGCTCAGAAACCGGGTTTTTCCACCGAGATCGATCGCCATCAACGGAGGATTTTTCGGAAACAACCCGGTTGCTGCGGAAAGCAATGTGTGAATATTTATCGCAAAAAGAGGTTATTAAATAATGGTCATGGATATCCGTTATTACGATGTCATCGGCTTTGGTGATGAAGTTCCAGGAGTTCTAGCTGTTATCTCTGCAGCCAGAGAATATCGTCGCCGGACAAAGCGCTATCCGCGAGTTTTGCTGATGTCTAAAGGAAACTTGCAAGAAGGAATTGGCGGGCATTTAGTCAGAGGCGGTCTTGCTTATTTAGATAGAAGTCAGATTAGTCAAGAACTTAAACAATCTTTAAATTTAGATACCTTTGGTTCACCGCCGGCAATCTATAAAGAATTCCTGCAAAAATCCGGTGTTACGACAATTGCACTTGATTCCGGCAAAGCCAGTGCAGCCCTGAAAGAAATGCTGTTACAAGCTGGAGTCGATATCCTCAGCAAAGTAGAAATTCAATCAGTCAATAAAGAACGCCAAAAAATTGCCAGTATAACCACCTCTAGAGGCACAGTTTATGCCGGCAAGCAATTTATTGATGCCACTGTCAATGCCGAATTAGCTCAAGCTGCCGGCGTGAGAAAGCTGCAGGGATTTGAAACATTCGGTCTGCCTAACTCAGAACTTCCAGTCACCCTCGTTTTTGAAACTCAAGGACTCAGTGCAAGAGCACTGAAAGAATTCGATTACATTTATCTAAAACGCTTCACAAACCTGGCCGATTCAGAGGCTCAAAATTTTTTGCTGCACGCTGCCGGCAAGGATGCCCAACTAGCAGAAAAACTCCGGCGGGAAATGATCGACACTAGAGGCAATCTCAAAACTCTGTGGGCGGGAAAAGATTACATCGATGTTCGCTCGCCGGCTCTGTCTGTAGCTTACCACTCCTTTAGAGGAATAAAGCTATCTTTTCCTGAAACCGGCATAATGTTAGATCTGGGAAATATAGCAATACTTCCCAATGAAAGACTTTCGTGGAATGCGCTTTTATTTGCAGTCACCGCCAGCGAAGCGGAAGCCTTAGCGAGAAACGGGAGCAAACCCACGGCTAATATGCAAAACGAGATATTATTTCTTGCAGCTTGGCTGAGGAGTTTGGGGGCTACTTCTGTTACTTCTGCCTCAGAACTTTATATCAGACACGCCGGCAATGTGACGGGAGTTGTAGAACCTTTAACTGGCACACAAATGCTGTTAGGTGGCGTACCAGCTAATGAGGCACTAGGAACATTTAGCTATTATTTTGATATACGTGGAGGCATCCAGGGTATTGAGGAGAAAGCAAACAGTCTAGGATGGTTTAAAAGTATGGCTTTTACAAAGCCTACCTTCAATATTGGCATCCGCCACGCATTAATTAAAAACGTTCCTAACCTGGCAGTGGTCAGTCCGTGTTCGGGATTTGAAGGGTTGGCCTGTTCTGCAGGCAGAATTGTTGAATTCAACGTCGCAGTTGGTCAAGGTGTCGGTATCGCTGCGATTAATGCCCTTCTAAATAACAAAAATCTAGCCGATGTATCTAACCGAGAAGTGAGACAAGTTCTCGTTGAAACAGGTCAGTTACCTAGAATTTTTGGAGTGGCAAATAATGCTGATGGAATGCTATTGGCGCAATTCGAGAATCTTGTCACTTCGGATGCTATTGCGTAATAGCAATTTCAATTAGTCCTGGACGCATCAAAACCTTCATAACCGCGTTTTTTGCCCTGTTCTGGGGTCTGTAACGCGTCTTTCGGCAAAAAAACCAGGTTTCTGACCACCCGTGCGTCCAGGACTATCAATAAACAATGCAGTAGTAGGTTTGGCCCGTGGAACAAAACTTAACACAAAAGTTAAGCAAGAAATGAGTGAAATTGCTATTAATATTATGTCCCATCGAACGACAACAATCACGTTAATTTGTAGTGAGGACTTTAATCCTCATAAAATTCTGAGGATTTCCGTCGTCACTACAAACCTATAACGGTGATTTTACGGGAAATTATATAATACTCGATCGCCTGCACCGAATTATTGTGCTGCGCGGCACTAATCGGTTAAACAAATTTTCAACTTGAGACTTCGCTGGATTTTTCCAGCTTGGTTTCCCGCACAAACAAGAAAAGCGGGAAAGCACATGAAAACGAAACAAGCACACCCAGAAGTATGTACAGCCCTACAAAACTTATAGTACCAAGGCAGTACAAGGCCCAGAATTGCTAGGATGAGATAAATGATTCGCTTAACGCTCATAATTACCATACCTGTTCTTTGATCAACTGTATTACCCTACTCGTTAACAACCCATCCTTACTTCTTCTGCGGGCACTTCGGATGAATCCCCCCCTGCAAACAAATGTAAGCAATTTGACTTTTATCTAAATTCTTAGCCTCCCCAAAATCAACTCCTTGGAATCGACCGGATTTACTACCAGTCGGATTTTGAATAAATTGATCCGAAGCTGTTTTCCCCAGAAACACAGCGCCTTTAAAATTCGCTCCCGCTAAATTCGCGCCCCTAAAATCAACCGAACTCACCTCCGCATTCCGCAAATTCGCATCTTGCAACCGAGCATCTTTGAAATTTACGTTGGTGAGTTTAGTCGAAGTCAAATCGGCATTTTGTAAGTTTGCGCCGCTCAAATCAGCACCGGACAAATCAGCACCTTGCCATTCCGATTTAGACAAATTTGTCAAGGACAACTGAGCGCCTTGAGCCTTCACTTTGCCCAAACGCGCACCTGACAAATCTGCTCGCGACAAATTCGCGCTTCCTATATCTGCTCCGGTAAAACTTGCATTTTTTAACAGTGCTTCCTGCAAATTCGCTCCAATTAAAATAGCACTGCTGAAATTAGCTGAATTCAAATTGCCGTTTGACAAATTAGCTTTGTTCATGACAGCGCGCACAAAAGTAGTGCGGTTCATTACAGCACTGTTCAAAGACGCCCCGACCAAATTTACTCCTTCCAAATTAGCGCCGCTCAAGTCAGAAATCCAATCGTCAAATGTACCCGGACGCCTGTCTTCGCCTGTGCCGTAAAAGCGAGTTCCCTGCAAGCTGGCATTGGTTAAATTGGCGTTTCTCAGCTTAATTCCCGATAAGTCAACTTTGTTTAATACTAAAGTAAACTGAGACGGGCCCGCAGGACTTTGAGCTAAATCCGTGCGGCTGAGATCGACACCGTTGAGCTGGCTGCTATACACTGTGAGAATTTTGCCGATCGCCCTTTGTACTGTTCGCTGGCGGGCGGCGGCTAATTCGCGTTCCGGGGCCTTGCCGCCAAAGCGCAGGGAATCGAGGTCGTTGCTGAGGGCTTGATTCAACCGCTGCAACTCAGGCAAAGCTTTGGGCCCGCTACTGACTAAAGCTTGCTGGATCGCGTCCAACATCGGGCGGTTGTCTTCTTGAGCTAGCAAATCCGCTAGCAGGGGTACGGCGCGGGAGTCTTCCACGGCGCCCAAAGCCAAAATTGCCGATCGCCTCCCGGATGTTCCGTTAGCCGAAGTCGGAGACAATTTACTCACTAAAGCCACAAATAATTCGTCATTCCGCTGCCGAGAATCCCGCATATTTGCTTGACTTTGAGTGTAGATGAGAGTGCCGACAAACAAAGTTAAAATCAATCCCGCGCTGCCGATGGTAACTATCACTAAAGTTGTGCCTGGATGTTGGCGCATCCAATTCCACAAACTGGCATTTGCTTTCAGGCCGCTTTGTGGAGTCACAACCAAAGCCGCAATCTGCGCGTCTTCCTCCGTCCAATCTTGACTCTTGACAGGATTGGCAGACAGTTGATTCGATAGAGCGTTGACGACCAAAGTATTCGCGAGGCGATCGTGTCCTGATTGCCGTTTGTAGCGCAATGCCAAAGCGCCGTCTGCGATCACTGCCAAGCCGCTCAGCCCCCCTAAAATCAGCAAATCAGGAAACGCACCGCTCAAGCGCCAAATGCCGTAAGCGACGCCCAGAGGCACTCCCCAGCGCCCCAAACTTTCGCGAATTAGCACTTGCCCAAAACCCGGAGGAGTGCCCGACGCTGTGACAACTTTGACACCGAACCACCGTTTGGGGATAGTTTGACCAGTTCTGGCGAGCAAAAACAGTTGCCACCCCGCTAAAACTGCCGGTGCCAGCAGTGCCCCTGACCAGAATAGATTAGTTAGGGGTGCGACTCTGGGGCTGCGATCGCGCACGGGTATGCCCAAAGTACGGGCGACGGTTTCGGATGCTGCTGCTACTGAGGAATTGAGCGGCACGGTTTGAGATTCCTGGTTGACCAATGCCCCGATACTGAAGGGAACGAGGGCGCTGGCCGCAATTAACGAAATTTCCACTGCCCAAGCGCCGCATCTGCGAACCAGCAGTGGCATTTGCTTGGATTGTGTTTGCCAAGACGGATCGGGTTGATTGATGCCGCTGGGCGCGGTGGGGTTAGCCATATTTAGAAATTCCTATTATTTGTCGTTAGTATTTGAGGACTGAGGGGAAATTGCCAATTTATACGCTATGTAGATTAGCACTCCCAGAACGGCAAGAGTCATCAGCGCTGAAATTAGCTGTACGACGCTATTGAAGACTGTCAGGACAATTATCGCTCCGACGGCAAAGGCTGCCACTTGCCCCGGTTTGGGGAGTCTTTGAAACTTGTCCAGTAATTGATTGTAGAAGGTTCCGACGGCTTGATAGCTGTCTGAATTTTGTGTGATGAGTGGCGATCGTTCTACTTTAGCTTTTAGTTCTCCGAACGCTTGCTGCCAATTGAAGTTATTTTGAGGATTCATAAAAAAATTCCGAAGCTATTTTAGATTAATGTGTTTGGAACCGCCATTATCCCCTACCGTCAAAGAACTAGAACTAAATGCCATTGTGTGAGGAAACATGAAGATCAATTATCCGGGCGATCGCGGCAAACTGTGGTTTAGCTCGATCGTGACCCTAGCCTTGGCAATGATTTTAGCGGATGCCGGTGCCCTTCGGAGCCAACCGCTACAAATTGCTCCGGGATTTCCCGAACCGCTGGGAGTTTCAGGAGTTTCCGGCGGCCCGAACAATAGCGGCGACTGCGGTTTTGTGTCCCAAGCACCGAACCACGTCATTGAAGTAACGCAGGATTTGCCTTACTGGCGGATTGCAGTACAAACCGCTGGAGCTCCGAGTTTGATGATTCAGGGGCCGAGGGGGCGTTTCTGCGTCCTGCCGGCGAATGCTGCTGCGGGGAATGTAGAATTTTCCGGTTATGGGGACAAGGGGACTTATGTTATTTTTGTGGGCGATCGATCTCAAGGTCAACACCCTTACTCTCTCTCTATTTCCCAAAAGCGAAATTAAAAATACAACGGAATTAGGACGCTTGCTGTCAGAAAATGGCTTTTTGGCGATCGTAAATAAGCCGGAGTTCTGACAGCCAGTGCGGGGAATAGGGATTTCATATCAATTTTGTATTTGGTTTTTAACCCACTTCCTAAACAATCTGAGAGTTTGACTCGTGCCCGCTGTTTGACTTTCTTCGCAATATTGAGAAATAGCTTCAATAATTGGCAGATTGGGAAAAGTAGGACTAATTTCAGATTCAACATATTTCCCATCTTGAAGCACATTAATCTGAAGCTTGTTATTTTCATAGCGCCAAATTTCCGGCACTCCCAGCGCCTCGTAAGCGTCCAGTTGAGTTTGGGAAGTTAAATCGACTTCAATTGCTAAGTCAGGCGGCGGATCTATGGTTAAGTCGATGCGCTTTTTCCCAATCATTAGAGCGTAATTCTGAATGTAAAAACTGTTATCAGGTTCAATTCCTTGTAACATACTTTTTCGCTTGAAAGTCGTCGAACCAAAACATTCTCGATCTATTTCAAGTTCTTCGAGTAATATTTTGACCATATCCCCAATGATTTCTTTATTGAATTCATGTTCGGGTAGTGGCATCCTAATCTCCAAAGTTCCTTGACTGTAAGCTATTCTAGAGGCACGGTGTTCTCCCAACTCTTCTAAGATTGCCTCAAATTCTTGCCAGTTGACATCATCTAACAGCACTCTATGTCCAGGTGGTACAATGATTTGTCTTAATTGCAGCGTTACCATTTGAATCTCCGATTAATTTAAGTTTATGATAACTTGTCTGTATCGGTAATTGGGCATTGGGAAACAGTCACGTTTGTAGCGAGGACTTCAGTGATCAAAGCCTGATTTGTTCTCTAACCCACTGGCGAAACAATCTGAGAGTTTGACTCGTGCCCGCTGTTTGACTTTCTTCGCAATATTGAGAAATAGCTTCAATAATTGGCAGATTGGGAAAAATCGGACTAATTTCAGATTCAACATATTTCCCATCTTGAAGCACATTAATCTGAAGCTTGTTATTTTCATAGCGCCAAATTTCCGGCACTCCCAGCGCCTCGTAAGCGTCCAGTTGAGTTTGGGAAGTTAGATCCACTTCAATTGCTAAATCCGGCGGCGGATCGACACTTAAGTCGATGCGCTTTTTCCCAATCATTAGAGCATAATTCTGAATGTAAAAACATTCATCAGGTTCAATTCCTTGTAACATACTTTTTCGCTTAAAAGTCGTCGAGCCAAATGGTTCAAAGTCGATTTCTAGTTCCTCAAACAGAATTTTCACTAAATAGCCAATAATGATTTTAGCTTTCTCATGTTCTGGTAGTGGCATCCTAATCTCCAAAGTTCCTTGACTGTAAGCTATTCTAGAGGCACGGTGTTCTCCTAGCTCTTCTAAGATTGCCTCAAATTCTTGCCAGTTGACATCATGGAACAGCACTCTCTGCCCTGGGGGTACACTGATTTGCCTTAATTGCAGCGTTACCATCTCAACCTCCGATTTATTTAACTTTATTATAACTGATGCAATCTTGTAACTTTAGAGTGTGCAGTGCGCCCCTGACTGATAAATAGCGCCAAAAATCGAGAAGTCTAATCTGCGTTTTTTTGCTGGTTGTAAAGTTCCTTAAACTTGCGCTGCTGCTCGTTGTGGTCTACGATTGGAGAGGGATAATGAAGAAGTCTGCGTTCTAAAGGCGAAAGATTTCCTGTTAGCAAAACTTTCGTATCAACGCGACGCAATTCTGGAACCCAGTGCCGAATATATTCGCCTTCCGGGTCAAATTTCTGAGCTTGACTCGCCGGATTGAATATTCGCAAAGGTTTCGGGTCCATGCCGCTAGATGCACTCCACTGCCAGCCACCGTTGTTAGCAGAAAGGTCGCCGTCAATCAATTTTTGCATGAAGTATTTTTCGCCCCACTGCCAGTTAATAATTAAATCTTTGGTGAGGAAACTGGCGACTATCATGCGGCAGCGATTGTGCATCCAACCTGTCTGATTTAACTGCCGCATTGCCGCGTCAATAATAGGATAGCCAGTTTTGCCTTTACACCAAGCTTGAAAGAGTTTTTCATCGTTCTCCCAAGGAAAGTCTTTGAATGCTTGACGGTAGGGGCCGTCTGCTAATTCTGGGAAATTATACATGGCGTGTTGGTAAAATTCCCGCCACGCTATTTCCTGTTGCCAAGTTTGGATGCTTGTAGACGCTTCTTCGCTGCGGCAAGTGTCCATTACTATCTGGGTAGCTTGCCAAACAGTGCGGATGCCTATTGCACCAAATTTGAGGGCTGCACTGAGTTGGGATGTGCCGTTAATGGCGGGGAGATTGCGCTGTTCTTGATATTGGTAAATTGCCCGATCGCAAAATTCTTCTAATTTTTGTTGCGCTGCATCTTCTCCGGGTTCTATTACTAATGGATTTTCCCAAATAAATCCCAAACTAGAGGCTGTTGGCACTGTTTCCATTGCACCTGCTTCGTTTGCGATTGCTTGTTCTTCGGCGGTTAATCCGGTCATTAATTCCAGATAAGTTATCGGCAGTGTCTCTACTGGTTGGGCTTTGGGTTTACTATTCCATTTTTTCCAAAATGGTGTATAAACTGTGTAGGGAGTCTTTGTACCGCTGCGAATTTCATCAGGGGCGTGCAAGACTTGATCCCAGAAATTTTGAACTTGAATTCCTGCTTGTTGAAGGGCGTTTGATATGGATAGATCGCGCTGTTTTGCATAGGGTTCTACATCCCAGTTCCAAAATACTGCTTGAGCATTTATAGCTGTTGCTAATTTCGGTATTCCTAGAATCGGGTCATCTTGAATGATCAGCAATTGGCTGCCTGCTTCCCTGTAACGCGCGGAGAGTTTTTGCAAGCAGCCGATCATGTAGGTGACTCTAGCTGGCGCTACGTCATCCCGATTTAGGATATTGCGATCGAGGCAAAAAATACCGACTACTTTCGGGCTTTGCTGGCGCGCTGCTGCCAGTCCGATGTTGTCAGAAATACGCAAGTCGCGGCGATGCCAAAATAAAATTAGATCGGACATTAGATTTTAGATTTTAGATTTTAGATTTTAGATTTTAGATTTTACATTCCTGGACAAACGCGGGATCAAAAACCCGGTTTCTAAGTTAAGATTTATCGGTTTGATGCACGATTTTTATAAGAAACCGGGTTTTTTCGTCAGTCCTATTTAAGTCAAAAATGGACGTGCCAAGAAAAAGCTAGAAATAGATTTTGCATCAATGGGCTCCCCAGCTAAGATAGCTTTCTCTAATTCTTCCGGGGTGAATAAAACTGTTTCAATGTCTTCATCATCGTCTTGTGCGGGCGGCTTTTCCAGTTTTTCCAAATCTTGGGCTAAGAAAGCATAAATGATTTCGTCGGAATAACCGGGGGCGAGAAAAAATTGCCCTAATTTCCGCCATTTTCCGGCGCGATATCCGGTTTCTTCTTCGATTTCGCGTTTGATAGTTTCGGCGGGGCTTTCATTGATTTCTACCGTACCAGCGGGAAATTCTAAAATTCGCCCTTTTGTGGCAAAGCGATATTGGCGTACCAAGACAAGTTTACCTTCGGGGGTGACGGGAACTGCCAGTGCTCCGCCGGGGTGGCGAATACATTCCCACTCGCCTTCGGAACCGTTGGGAAGGCGGAGGGTAGCTACGTCAAAGTTAAATTTGCGCCCTTGGTAAAATAGGCGTTGTTTGAGGAGTTGGGGTAGTTCTTGACCGATCGACATAAGCGACAAGCGAATAATGTTTGAGTGCACCGATTTAAGACATCATAGGCGATCTCATAGGATTTTAGATTTTAGATTTTAGATTTTAGATGGGGAATGACTGATAACTATCACTGTTTGCAGCTTACCTACGGTTGCATTTTTTTTGAAACTGGTACTATCCGTGAATTTTGCTCAATTTTTACAGTTGCAATTTTTGCACTCCGCAACAGTCTGCGGTTTGCAGCAGTTGGACGATCGCACTTTTCGTCACCGGATGCACCCAATCCGGGGCAATTTCTGCTAAAGGTACTAATACAAAAGCTCTTTCGGTCATCCGGGGATGAGGCAAAGTCAGTGTCGGAGTTTCTAAGATTAAATTGTCGTACAGCAGCAAATCTAGGTCGAGGGTTCTTGGCCCCCATTTTTCTCTGCGAATTCGATTAAATTTTATTTCAATTTCTAATAAAGTTGCTAGCAATTGTTCGGGTTCTAGTGCCACTTCTAGGATGGCACAGGCGTTGATGTAATCGGGTTGCGGCGGCCCAACGGGGGCGGTTTTATACCAGCTTGAATGAGATTTTACTGCTATTCCTGGGGTGTTGTTGAGGGTTACGATCGCGCTTTTGAGTGTGGCGAGGGAGTCGCCTAAGTTGCTACCGAGGGCGATCGCACATTTTGTTGATTTCATAAAGAAGGAAGAGGGAAGAGGGAAGAAGGAAGAGGGAAGAAGGAAGAGGGAAGAGGCAAAAGGGAAGAGTAAGGCGGGGCGGGTTTATCGATATCCTTTGATACCTAAAAAGATTTCGGGTTAAACCCGCCCTTATAAGTTGTATTTTTGCGAAAATTTCCCCCTAAAGGCTGCATTTTTGGCGCATTCTGATAACACAAAATATTATTTTAATCTAAGTTTAACTGGCTGTTAAATTTTATTAACTATCATTGACAAATGTTAGGATTTAGTTTCAAAAATAATGAATTTGTACCTACGCTTATTGTCGGCCGTCATTCTAGCAATTATCAGTTTAACAGCAAGTATATCGATAGCTTTGGCTGAAACCAAAGAGCGCTACCTTACCTTAGATTCGGACGGCAGTCAATCTTTTGCGAGTTTAGTGCAGCAGGCGGAAGATTTAGCAAAAGAGTCGATCGCCCGCGAGTTTCAAGAAAATCCGGCATTAACAGAAGTTACAATCATCATTACAGCCGATCGCAGCCGACAAAGGGTTCCAGTTTTGCGATCGAGAGTATCCCGCCGCGACTGGCAGAAAGATTCGAGAATCGAACAGTGGACTAGATATTTTGCGGATGCTCAATTGCTGCTGGGATTCAGAGATGGCAATATCTCGCCCGCAAATTCTGGGTTTTCGCAAGTGATAAATTTACCTGCGCCCAGTCGATCGGCATCCCGAGAAAATGATCCGGGTTTTCGAGATGATTGAAATCGGGCATCGGGAATTGGGAATTGGTAGCAAACAACAAACAACCAATAACCAATTATTAACCCAAATATAATTCCACTTTAATTAACCTTCAGGTTAACTTCCCTTAATTTAACAGTGATAAACTTTCATACGGAATCATCTGATTAGGGATGTTGGTTTGAAAAGGAATTTATGTCTAAAATAACTCGCCGACAACTGCTAATTTTCTTCGGCAGCAGCGCAGCTACCACTGTGCTTGCCCCTCAACTAACTCAAACACTTTTCGGCATCAATTCCACCTCGGCGGAATCTGTTATAGGGCCGCTATCTTTCACTCCGTTAAGACTTCCCCACCCGCTGCCAATTTATCAAGAATTGTCCAGCTTTATGCCGACGGGCTTAAACGGACAGGGAACCGTGATGGCGGCCTCGCAGAATACTAAATTAACCAGCTACAACGTTGTTGACGATGTGGTTGTGCCGCCGGAATACGAACGTTATGTGATTCTCCGCTGGGGCGATCGAGTTTTTCCCAATCCGGCAGACTATTTCGGCTACAACAACGACTACACCGCCTTCCTACCCCTTCGTGGCAGCAGTGACGACGGCTATCTCTGGGTTAACCACGAGTATGTAGGTTTTCCGATGTCGAAAGTGACGCCGGAAGCGCCGTCTGATCTGGCACCATTTCCAACCACGGATCGCGCCGTCCTCGGTATAGACTTATCGGTAAAGAATCGCGATACCCTTGGCGAATTCCTGTACAATCTCGGTGGTTCGATCGTTCGCATCACCAAACAAGCTAACGGACGCTTTGGGGCGATCGCCGGCGACTCCCTCAACCGACGCATTCACGGACTTTCCGGCCTCGGCATCAACAGCCAGCGTGCCGACAAATACAAAGATGTCACTTCCTGGGGCACCAGACAAGGCGATAACGAGTACCTCACGGGCACGGGCCCTGCTGCCACCCAAGTCTTCGCCCAAGTCAACAGCGACGGGCTCGGCAACCGCATCATCGGCACAGCCTACAACTGTTCCGGCGGCACAAGCCCTTGGGGCACAATCCTCTCCGCCGAAGAAAACTTCCAAGGTAGCGAACTATTCTTCGTGGGAGTTCAGGAAAACATCAAACCCAACGGCGGCCAAACCAGCTACGCCAAGGGCACTACCGGTGAGGAATTCGGCTTAGTCGGCGAAAAATACGGCTGGATGGTAGAAGTCGATCCTCAAGATCCGAGTTTCCGCCCCCGCAAACACACTTCTTTAGGTCGTTTCCGCCACGAAAACGTCGCGATTCGCGCCGCAGCAGGCCGCAGATTAGTAGTGTACATGGGGGACGATCGACGCGGCGGACACACCTGGAAATTTGTCAGCAACGGTAGTGTCACAAATCCCGCAGATAAAAACAACAGCCGGTTATTTGAAGACGGCGTTTTGTACGTTGCCCAATATAACCGCAACGGTACTGGAAGATGGCTGCCCTTGACATTGAATTCCCCGACGAATCCGGTGCGTCCTTCTAAAGTTGGCGAGGCAGAATTAGCAACTTTTGGCAAAGCTCAAAGAGATGCAAATATTCGCTTGCCCAAACGCGCCGGAATTGCTGGTCAAACCGAGGACGGCGGTTCTTTTGTAGTAGATACAACCAATGAAGCAACAGCACTTCCTGGCTACCAAAATAAAACTCTTGCTAATTTTTACAGCAGCCAAGGTGCGGTTTTAGTTGATGCTTTCTTAGCTGCTAATTTGATTGGTGGCACTCCGACGGCGCGGCCAGAAGATTTGGAAGTTAATCCTACTACTCAGGAAGTTTTCATTGCTTATACTGACGCCGCACCCGGAAGCGACGGTTATCCAGATTCTCGCATTTTTACTGTTGCTAAATACGGTAGCGCAGTCAACAGCACTCAGCAGTCGGGAGGACTTTACAAAATAATTGAAGACAGTCCAGACGGTGCAGGTTTGACGTTCCGCTGGCAGCGTTTGGCTCAAGGTGGAGAAGCGGGTTCGGTAGCTGGGTCTGGATTTGCTAGTGCAGACAATTTGGATTTTGACGCTCAAGGTAACATTTGGGCCGTCACTGATATGTCTACTAGCACGCATAACGGTTTTGATGTGGGTGCGGCTGGAAAGCCAACGACGATCGACCACAACAAGACTGGAAATGTGTCAGATTTTACGGGTGTTTTCGGCAACAATTGGCTGTTTTACATTCCGACTTCCGGCCCGAATGCGGGAACTGTAATTCCGTTTGCTTACGGCCCGAATCGGTGCGAAATGACGGGGCCGACTTTTGTGGGAGATACGCTGTTGCTTGCGGTGCAGCATCCGGGGGAAGATTGCCCGATCGATGATGGTACTGTACTGAGTCGGCAAATTGAAATGTTGGATTTAAACGGTGCTGTTTTTAATCAGACTCGTAGTGTTTCTCGCGGCAGTTTGTGGCCGAGTAATATTGAGAATGACAGGCGTCGTTCGCCGATGCCGTCGGTGATTGGCATTCGTCGCGTGCGATCGACTCCAACGGGTCAGTTTGTTTAAATCTCACATCTTGCACCATTCTCAAGAACAGGCAAGATGCCTGTTCCACAAGAAAATTCCCTCTTTGTGGAACAGGCATCTTGCCTGTTCATAAAAAGCTTATTGAGAATGGTGCAAGATCTCAGTTTAAATTTGACTTACGCATCGGGGCCCAGAAACCTGGTTTTTACGAATCTGGAGTAAGATTAAATGAACCGTGAGGCACGCGGAGGCGAAGAAAGAGAAAGAATAAGATACTGTTCTTTATTCGCGCTCTACGCGTCTTCGCGGTTCGTTCAAATAATCAACAAAAATCCTAGGATAATTAATATCAAATCCCTTAACAGCGAAATTTTTAAGAAAATTGTACTTGGCGATATAAATCGGCGATCGCAATTTCTAGAGTCACCGATTCAAGTTGCAAGGAATCGCCCAAACCATACTCGGAGAGAACCCATTGCTCCTGTTGATTGCGCCGAAATATCTCTACTCCTGGCTGTTCAACTTGCACCAAGACATACTCTCGCAGTGTTGAAAATTGGCGGTATTTAGCAAATTCAATGCCGCGATCTGCTGCTTCTGTGGAAGGCGATAAAACTTCGATAATTAAGGAAGGAAATTGCACTAATTGCGGATCGTTATCATGCTCATCACAAGTTACTACAACATCAGGATAAAAATACTTTTGTCCTGGTTCCACTTGGACTTTGACATCCGCGATGTAAGGTTCGCAAGGGCGATCGACAAGGGCATCATCTAGGATTCTGAAGAAATTTCCTGAAATTCGATTGTGATTGCGGGTGCCGCCGATCTTAGCTATTACTTCGCCATCCCAATACTCGTAGCGTTCTTCTTGGGTGGGTTCCCAAGCCAGGTATTCTTCTGCACTCATCGATGGGCGATCTGGTAAAGCAACCATAATGCGATCGGGAATGAAGTATGTTTCTATAATAGCTTGAAGAAAAAGGTTGCTGCGGTTGCCCCGAGTGATGGGGACGGGTACTCTTGGGGTTTCCGTACTTAGTGTGCTTAAATATTAGTTTAATTAGCCAAAAACTAAACTACGTCTGAATTGACGAAAAAGCTGAATTTATCTCGCCATCTCAAAACCGATATCAGAGGCTTTGATTCCTCTGATTTAGATATTCCTCCAGCCTGCTGGGTCTGACGGGTTGTCAGCCCGTCAGGGACTAAATTCCTCTTGTAAGTCACTGTAATTGATTAAGTGCGATCGTACCAACTTTGCAGCGCCAAGCGGTGAACTTCCCGCCAGCTAATATTTTTAAGTCTGGCAATTTCCGCGCAATCTTCGTATTCCGGCTGTACATTAACAATCGTTTGTCCAGACTTCGCAACTTTTATTTGCACTTCGCCGTATTCTGTTTGAACTGTCTGGATTTCCCGGTGTAAAATCGTTCTTTGTTGAGTCGATCGCCTAATTCCCAGAGTAGTAGTTTCGCGAAAGATAACTGCTTCGCAAGCATCCTGAAATTCGGGATGACAAATCGCAGTTAGCAAAACCCCCAAGCGCGACTTTTTCATCACAATTGGGGCAGTAAAAACATCCAGAGCTCCGGCGGCAAACAAAGCATCAAAAACATAGCCGATCGCCTGCGGACTCAAATCATCAATTTGTGTTTCCAATACCGTAATAGTTTCTATGGAATTGGCCATTGGGAATTGGGCATTGGGCATCGGGAATGGGGAATTGTTTAAAAACTTCTCTCTTCCTTCTTCCCTCTTTCTGACATCCGTTAAATCTTGTACAGTGCTCGTTGCCGAACTTCCTTCTTCCCTCTTTCTGACATCCGTTAAATCTTGTACAGTGCTCGTTGCCGAACTTCCTTCTTCCCTCTTTCTGACATCCGTTAAATCTTGTACAGTGCTCGTTGCCGAACTTCCTTCTTCCTTATCCCCAATCCAGAGGCGCAAAATATTAGGAATTGCCAGCATTCGAGAACCTGCACCCAAACCGATCGCCTGAATTTGCATCGACGGTGGCGGGCCGAAAGCAGCGGCTAGAGTACAGGCGATCGCAGTTCCCGTAGGAGTGCACAATTCGCGATCGATCCCATTGCTATAAACCGGCACTCGGTGCGTTTCCCACAACCGCATCACCGCCGGCGTCGGCACCGCTAACTTACCGTGGGCTGCCTTCACCGTACCGCCACCAGTCGGCATCGCCGAAAAGTAAAACTCCTGAATATCCAACCAATCCAAACCCAAACAAGTACCGACAATATCAATAATTGCATCCGTCGCCCCCACCTCGTGAAAGTGAACCTCGCTTGCGGGGATACCGTGTACGGCACCTTCTGCCTCTGCTAATTTGCCAAATACGGCCAAACTCCAAGCTTCCACGCGCGGAGGCAATTTTGCAGAGACGATGATTTGCTCAATTTGTGGCAAATTGCGGTGATGAGTGTGGCTAATTTCGGCATCTGGTTCGCCGTGACTGTGAGAATGTTCTTCCCCGTGATGATGGTGGTGGCGGGCGTCAAAAGTCGGGGATTCCGTTTCCGAGGGATCGATCTCCGTAGCGGAATTTTTGGGTTTTAACCACAAATCTGCAGCTAAATCTACATAAAATTTAGTTGCTTGTTGAGTATTCCGGTGGACTAATTCCGTCCGCAACTGGTACTCTGTCGAAATGCCGAGCAAATTGAGTTTTTCGATTAGGTAGTCTAAAGGAACGCCAGCGTGGATGAGAGCTCCGATGCACATATCGCCAGCAATTCCGGTTGGACAGTCAAAATAAGCTATTTTATTCATTATTAACAATTAATTTTCTGTATTGATTGTTTCATCTTACGCCTTGCACCATTGTCAATAAGTCTTGGAGGGGCGGGCAGGATGCCCACCCCACAAGAAAATTTACTCTTTGTGGAACAGGCCAGAAAGCCTGTTCTTGATAATGGTGCAAGATATCGGTTTCAGCGGATATTTCGATCGCCCACTTAGCCTGCAATATCTTAACATGGCCACTATTTACGAAGTGCATCCAGTTGCACCCCAAAGAGACCGGATCGAGAAGATTACAAAAGCTCTAAAAGATGGGGCCGTGATGCTTTATCCGACAGATACAGTTTACGCGATCGGCTGCGATCTCAACTCCAAGTCTGCAGTAGAACGAGTCAGGCAGATCAAGCAACTCTCCAATGATAAGCCTTTAACGTTCCTGTGTTCCTCATTGTCAAATATCACCGACTATGCTGCAGTCAGCGATGAAGCATACAGAATTATCAAGCGGTTAATACCTGGGCCTTATACATTTCTGCTGCCCGCTACCAAGTTAGTGCCACGGTTGGTAATGAGCCCAAAACGGAAAACCACTGGAATTCGCGTTCCCGACCAGCGGCTTTGTTTTACACTGTTGGAAGCCTTGGGAAATCCAATTATTTCAACATCCGCTCACATTACCACCGATGATGAAGGTGCAGCAACCGTGCCAGCAGGAAAAGCAGAAAGTTTTGGCAAAGCTGAACTTTTTGACTGTTTTTCTAAGTTAGTAGATGTGATTGTCGATGACGGTTCCGATCCGGGATATCAAGTTTCTACAATTCTCGATTTGACACAAAGCGAACCGATTGTTGTTCGCCGTGGTTTGGGTTCGGAATCTGTCGCCGTTTGGGAAAAAGATTAATTTTGGAGATACAATAAAATTCACTCTTTGTGGAACAGGCATCTTGCCTGTTCTTGAGAATAGTGAAATAAGGCCCAGAACCCAGACTTGTTCAAGAAGTTGGGTTCTGATTAGATTAACTCAAAACTGCTTTAAGCCTCTACCTTAACTCCTTTCCAAAAAGCAATATACCCCGCAATATTTTTAGCAGCATCTTTCGGAGTAGGATAGTACCACGCAGCATCTTTATTAACTTGTCCGCCGACTTCGACACTGTAGTAACTAGCAACACCTTTCCAACCGCAAGTAGTGTGAGTGCTGCTGTCCTTGAAATACTCACGGTTGATGGCATCGGCGGGGAAATAATAGTTGTTGTCTACAATTTCGCACTTGTCGCTCTCGGCCAAAACGGCACCATTCCAAATTGCTTTCGGCATCAGTTTTTCTGCTTAAATTGAGATTCTCAATTATTGTAACTGTATTTGTGCTCAAAAGGCATAGAATAGTTGAGAAGCCAACAACCAACTACTGCAAATGTCAGCGTCTAATCCGCCAAAATCTTCTGTGCCACTGTCCCTGGAACAAGCTCTTAAACATTTTTTTGGCTATGACTCTTTCCGTCCGGGACAGCAGGAAATTGTCGAAGCTGCTTTACAAAAACGGGATATGATGATTGTCATGCCGACGGGCGGTGGCAAGTCTTTGTGTTTTCAATTACCGGCACTGTTGAAACCGGGATTGACTGTGGTTGTTTCGCCGTTAATTGCTCTGATGCAAGACCAGGTGGAAGCTTTGCAGGATAATGGAATTGGGGCGACTTTTCTCAACAGCACTTTGAGCTCTCAGGAAACCCGATCGCGCCAAACAGCGATTCTCGAAGGTAAGATTAAATTGCTCTACGTTGCGCCCGAACGGTTGCTGGGCGAGAGATTTTTACCGTTTTTAGATATAGTAGCAAATAAGTTAGGAATTTCGGCATTTGCGATCGACGAAGCCCACTGCGTTTCGGAATGGGGGCACGACTTTCGACCAGAATACAGGCAAATGCAACGAGTGCGCGATCGATATCCCGACATACCCATTATGGGACTAACCGCCACCGCCACCGAGCGCGTCCGCCAAGACATCATCCAGCAGCTAACCCTGCGAAATCCCTACATCCACGTCGCCAGCTTCAACCGACCCAATTTATACTACGAAGTTCGCCCCAAAACCAAGCACAGTTTTGCCGAAGTTTTACAAATCATCCAAAAAAAAGGCGGTTCAGGAATCATCTATTGCCTCAGCCGCAAAAAAGTTGACGAAGTTGCCTATAAATTGCAACAAAGTGGCATCCAAGCCTTACCCTACCACGCCGGCATGAACGATGTCGATCGCGCCACCAATCAAACCCGCTTCATTCGCGACGACGTGCAAGTAATGGTAGCCACAATAGCCTTCGGTATGGGCATTAACAAACCCGACGTGCGGTTTGTAATTCACTACGACTTACCCAAGAATCTCGAAGGATACTATCAAGAATCCGGCCGCGCAGGCCGAGACAACGAACCCGCCCATTGCAGCTTATTTTTCGGCTACGGCGATGTCAAAATGATCGACTACATCATCGAGCAAAAACCTGACCCACAAGAACAAAGAATTGCCCGCCAACAGTTGCGTCGAGTAATCAACTATGCAGAATCCACCGATTGCCGTCGCACAATCCAGTTAAGTTATTTTGGCGATTCATTCCCCGGAAACTGCGGTACTTGCGATAACTGTTGCAACCAAAAACCCGTAGAAGATTGGACGATTGAGGCAATGAAATTTCTTTCTTGCGTCGCCCGATGCCAAGAAAAATTCGGCATGAATCATATTATTGATGTCCTGCGTGGCTCAAAAAGTCAAAAAGTATTGCAATACCAGCACCACCAACTTTCTACTTACGGAATTGGCAAAGATAGAAGTGCGGACGAATGGAAAAAGTTGAGTCGCTCGCTGTTAAATCAAGGTTTTTTAGAAGAAAGGACAGACGGCTTTCCCATTTTGAAACTGAATGAAAAAAGTTGGGAAATTATGAAACGTCAGCGCACAGTGGAAATCGCCATTGAACCCCAGCGGGAAGTACAGGGGAAAGTTCGTTCTTTGGCAGTAGAAGTCGAAGCTTTATTCACCATACTGCGGACGCTACGCAAGCAAATTGCCGACGAACAATTTGTGCCACCTTACGTAGTTTTTGCTGACAAAAGCTTGCGAGACATGGCAGAAAAGCGCCCGCAAAATCTCACAGAATTTGAGGAAGTTTACGGCGTTGGTAGCAACAAGCGAGATAAGTACGGCAAGGTTTTCTTGGAGGCAATTCGCACTTTTTGCCAAGAACAAGGATTGCCAAGTGGTGCTGCATCTTCTGAGGTCGCTAATCTTCCCAATCTTGCTAATGTTCCATCTTATTCCCAGATGCAAACCTGGGAATTATACCGACAAGGTTTGACAGTTCAAGGAATAGCGAATGCGCGGGGTATGAGTCCTAATACTATTTCTGGGCATCTGATAGAATTGATGGAAATGGGCAGGGAAGTTGATATAAATTTGTTGGTAGAATCGGAACGCCAGCAGGCGATAGTGTACGCAATTGAAGTTATGGGGGATGAAAAACTGAGAGCAATTTATGAGTTTTTGGAAGAACGTTATACGTTTGAGGAGATTAAGTTTGTGCGGGCTTGGTGGCGACAAAATTATGTCGGTTTTTAACCACCGATGTATACGGATAAACGCTGATGGACGCAGATAATTAATAGATAGGAGGGAAAAATGAGAATTTAAAAAGTAGCTTTTAGGGAGAATATATTAGACATATTGCAAAAAAAATATGCTATAATAAAGAATTTGGCTTAAGTGGAGGAGATTGCAGGTTTAGCTGATTTTCAGGACTTTTTGCTAAAAACAGCATAAAATGCTAAAAAGGTGTTTTGTAGTTACACAATAAATCAATCATGAACAATCGATTTTATCAAAATTTGAAACCGGAGCAATTTAAACGGAGATTTGGTGTCCAGATTCAAACGTTTAAAGAAATGGTGTAATTGCTCAACCCCCCCATAGACAAAAATAAAATCTCTGAAACCCTTTGTAGGCAAGTATTGCAAAGTTTGAACACAATTATTTCATTTTTTCGTTTTGATCGCTGAAACCCTGATTCTCTCGTTGATTTTATTTAAGAAGAAGCTTTTTGCTTAAAATTCACAATCTGAAACTGTCTCTAGGAGCAAGTTTCAGGGGAGGGGGGGTAGTTGAGCAATTACGTCTCTTTATTGTTTTTAAAAGAATCCCCCACTATAAATAAATATAGTGAGGGATTTTTTTTTTGAACTAATTTAAGTTCAACTCCTTACGGAGTGGTTTTCTTCGTCAATGTTTGCCCAGGTTTTTATCAGCAACACTTTCCCCTTAACTCCAGAGGTATGTTTAATTACTGACCTCCGTGTTCAATGCTAGAAAACGGTTTACCAAACCTGTACACTGAAGTGCCTATATATTCTGGGCAAACGTAGTAACCAAGAGTGTAACGAGCTACTGAGACTAATGACACGCTCCTTAATTTCTTAAGAAGCCCGCACTGTAACGGTATTCCGTTCAGTGTGTGGAGTTGTCACGATGATTACATTTACGTCCTAGAGCTTAACTACACAGAGGCTTTGATTGTTTTCGGAGATGTCTTCTACAGACCGACAGTGCTTTTTGAACTTGGGATAACCCTTCCTTTTCTCGCCTTTTTTACAGCGGCTATAGAAGCTAGATATAGAAGCCCAAGCGCGTTACGCACTGGCTTGACGGGCGGCTGAATTGAGCTTTTTCGCGAAAGCGAACTATGCAGGCAATATCTTTGCAGAGTGCGTACAAGATGGTCTTACTAACATCTGCGTTGTCCATCCAAAATCTGACAGCTTTGTTTCTAATGAACTCGCCTGTTCGGATGGCTTCATCAAGTGCACAGTATTGGTCTCTCGTTCCGTTTTTTAGCTTTGCTTTTCTTACTATCATGGTATGATTATATCAAACCTCAGCACTTTTTATCAAGGAAAGTCCTAGATAAAAGCCGCACTTAAGTGCGGGGCTTTAAACCCCCTTTTTCGGTAAAAATTATCTAAAACCCTATGGGAGCAAGGAGCAGTAACCCCCTCGAAGCAGCCGGCTCGACTCGTGAGCCGATCAAAATAGGCGTGTTGCATTCGCTGACGGGCACGATGTCCATCAGCGAAATTTCTGTTAAAGATGCGACGCTGTTGGCTGTTGAGGAAATTAATGCGGCGGGAGGGGTGCTCGGACGCCCCTTGGAAGCGGTTATAGAAGATGGAGGCAGCGATTTGCAGACTTTTGCTCAAAAAGCTAAGCAATTGCTCCTAGAAGCGCAGGTGGCGGTGGTATTTGGCTGTTGGACTTCGGCGAGCCGCAAAGCTGTACAGCCGGCTTTCGACCAGGGCAAAGGGTTGCTGTTCTATCCGGTGCAGTATGAAGGGCTAGAACAGTGTCCGAATATTTTCTACACTGGTGCTGCCCCGAACCAACAGATTGTGCCTGGGGTGAATTACTTGCTGGCACAGGGGAAGCGGAAAATTTTCCTGTTGGGTTCGGATTATATCTTTCCCCGGACGGCAAATCTGATTGTGAAAGCTCAACTGGCGGCACAGGGGGGAGAGTTAGCGGGGGAAGTGTATCTGCCGCTCGGTTCTAAGGAAGTGGGCGAGGCGATCGCACATATCTTAGCAGTGAAACCGGATGCTATTCTCAACACTCTCAACGGGGACAGCAATGTGGCTTTTTTCCAAAAGTTGCGGGAAGCTGGCGTGAAACCCGAGGATTTGCCGGTGATGTCGGTCAGCGTAGCAGAAGAGGAAGTGCGAGCGATCGGGCCGTCCAATATTGCTGGACATTTGGTGGTATGGAACTATTTTCAAACGGTGGATACACCGGAAAATCGTAAATTTGTCAAGGCTTATAAAGCCCGATACGGGGAAAATCGAGTCACGGATGACCCGATCGAAGCTGCTTATTTGGGCGTTTACCTGTGGAAGCAAGCAGTAGAAAAAGCTGGTTCGACAAATGTGGTTAAAGTCAGGGCGGCTGCTAAAAATATTGAGTTTGCAGCGCCTTCGGGCAAGGTAAAAATAGATGCCCAAACTCAGCATATCTGGAAAACAGTGCGGATTGGCAAGGTGAAGGTGGACGGTCAAATTGAGGAGATTTGGAATTCCGGCGCACCGGTGCAGCCAGATCCTTTTCTCGGGGGCTATCCTTGGGCGGCGGCACTTACTCCGAGGCAGATTTCTTTGGGAACTCGGGCGTCTTTGAGCGGGCTGTTTGTCATCTTGGTACTGATAACTTGGATGGCGGTGGGAGTCGGGTGGATGGGTTCTGTGGAGATGAAGAACTATTTGCTGACAATAGAGGCTGCCTCACATCCGGCGGCTGGGGTTTCTGAGGCAGCAATGGCGGTGCTGGTGCAGCAAACTCTCTTTGTGGCGAGCCGCACTCAGCACTGGCTGCTGGCAGCTTTGGGTTTGAGTTTGATCGCGGGGATAGTCGGTTTTGTGTCGGTGTCGGCAATTATTCGGAATCTCGGCTTGCTGCGGGAAACTGCTGAACTGATGGCGAGCGGTGATTTGACGGCTCGATCGCCTATTGTTTCTAATGACGCGATCGGGGTGCTATCTTCTACTCTCAATACAATGGCTCAGCAAATTAGCAGTTTGCTCAACGGTTTGGAACTGCGGCAGCGGCAACTAGAAGAACGATCGGGGGAATTGGAAGTCGCTAAGAATGCTGCTGAAGCGGCCAACCGGGCGAAAAGCACTTTTTTGGCAAATATGACTCACGAGTTGCGGACGCCCTTGAATGCGATTATCGGCTACAGCGAACTGCTGCAAGAAGAGGCTCTGGAACTCGGCGAAGAAGAGTTTGTGATGGATTTGGCAAGCATTAATATGGCAGGCAAGCAGTTGCTCAACATTATTAGTGACATCCTGGATATTTCTAAAATTGAAGCAGGAAAGATGACTCTTTTCTTGGAGACTTTTGAGGTGTGGAATTTGATCGAGCAGGTTGTCACTACTGTTCAACCTATGCTAGGGAAAAATGGCAATACTTTGATTGTCAATTGCGATCGCAATATTGGCACGATTTACTCCGATTCGTCGAAGCTGCGGCAAGCGCTGTTGAATTTGGCGAGCAATGCTGCTAAGTTTACCGATCAAGGCAAAATTACGATTAATGTTTGGAAAGAAGAAGGGGAGGTTTTGCCGATCGGCAATTCCGAAGAACTCTCGGCAGATCCTTCTCGGTGTCAACAGCCTTCGATCGTGTTTCAAGTCACCGATACCGGCATTGGCATGACTGAGGATCAGGTGTCGAGGCTGTTCGGAGCTTTCGCTCAAGCAGACGATTCTACTACCCGCAAATACGGCGGCACCGGTTTGGGGCTGACAATTAGCCGGAAGTTTTGCCAGATGATGGGCGGAGACATTACCGTTGAGAGCGAATTTGATGGCGGTTCTAGTTTTACGATCCGGTTGCCGATTGCGGTTACAAGCCCGAAAGAAGCGCAGGACGATCGAGAAATCCAAGAAATTCAGGCCGAGTCTTCCCAGGAGTTAGACACGAGTGTAGCGGCGACTGAAGCGAAGCAAAAAGCAGTGCGATCGCAACCGCTGGATCTGCCGGATGCTGCTACTGTGCTGGTGATTGACGACGATCCGGACGCGCGGGATTTGATGACCCGCTGCTTGTCGAAACAGGGATTTCGGGTGCGATCGTCGGCTAGCGGTCAAGGGGGGCTTTTGTTGGCTAAGGAGTTACTGCCCGACGCGATTATTCTGGACGTGATGATGCCAAGTATGGACGGCTGGGCGGTGCTGTCGGAGTTGAAAGCCGATCAAGATTTGGTTGATATTCCAGTGATTATGATAACTTTTTTGGACGACCAAAATCAGGGGTTGGAATTGGGAGCGGCGGAGTATGTGAGAAAGCCTGTGGATTACAAGCGCTTTGCTGCTTTATTGAGCAAATATCAGGGTATCGAGAAGTAGTCATTAGTCATTAGTCATTAGTCATTAGTCATTAGTCATTAGTCATTAGTCATTTAGGATTAGTATAATATGTGAAAAATAGGAATTTAAGATATGACTGATAGAACTGCCTTGCTCAGCAGGATTACTCAAACACCTGGTAAATGCGGCGGCCGCCCCTGTATTCGCGGCATGAGAATTCGCGTTAGCGACATTTTAGAAACTCTGGCAGACAATGTAACGGCTAGCGAGATTCTAGCTGACTTTCCCGATTTGGAACCAGAAGACATTCAAGCGTGTCTGCTTTTTGCATCTCTTAGCATTGATTTCCCCAGGATCGCAGTATGATTTTCTGGTTGAATGCACAATTGCCTCCTAGTTTGGCTAAGTGGTTAACCGAAACATTCGGTGTCAACGCTGTTACATTGCAAGAGCTTGGGCTGCAGGATGCTCAGGATATTGAGATATTTAATGCAGCTCGTGCCAACGGCTCAGGTATAGTTATCATAACTAAGGATCGAGATTTTGTCGATTTAGTAATTCGCCTTGGTAGTCCACCACAAATTCTTTGGCCAACCTGCGGTAACATTACGAATAGAGATTTGCAGCGCATTTTTACTCGTGCTTTTCCTGACGCAGTTGAGCTATTTAACAATGGCGAAAACATTGTGGAAATTGGCCGGCTTAAATAAATCACTTTCGATGGTTCAATTGCTGAATCGCGTTCGTGAGAAACTTCTCTAAAAATGTTTCATTAGTCATTAGCTAACAGTGAAAAACTAATGACCAATGACCAATGAATAATTAATCTAAGAAGCCCATTAATGCCGAGCTATCGTCAATTTCGTTTGAGGCAATAGGGCGGTTTCCTCCCATTGTCGAGTAAACTTCATCAATGTGCAGAGTGCTGATGCCAATAGGGCGGGCACCGGACATACTGAACATTTCGCTGACTTGCATAGTGCTGGAGCCGATCGGGCGTCTCCCCATTGTACCAACCACTTCCAAGTCGCTGGCTTCCACCGGGCGATTGCCTACAATCCCATAGGTTTCGCTGATGTGCAGGGTGCTAACGCCGATCGGGCGCTCCCCCGAGATCGAGACGATCTCGCTGATGGTAAAATCGTCTGGGCCGACGGGGCGGTTGTCATGCAGGTGTGGCGGCTGATAAAGTTGAATTCCTGTTGCTTTGGCATCCGTGGGTTCTGTCGCTTGGCTTTTGGAACTTGCTTTGCCGCGGCGGGCGATCGCTTTGCCTTTGCCTGTACCTGTGCTCCTCGTATCCATAATTCTTTTCCTCGCTTATTGCTGTTGATTGCTGGGTTCGGACAACTGCTTTTGTGGGCTTTCTGCTTTCTATTTCGGCCGATGATTAAAATAATATTACAAAGTCTAACTATTTTCTTAACGAAATTGCAGAATCTCTGCATTTTTGTTAAGATTTATGGGTAATAGCTACATTTTCCTATGGTAACTGCGGCAGCATCTTTTCAATTGCAAGCGCCCTTCCAGCCCACAGGCGACCAACCGCTAGCGATCAAGCAACTTGTCAAAGGCATCGAAGCGGGCGATCGATTTCAAACCTTACTCGGCGCGACAGGTACCGGCAAAACCTTCTCCATTGCCTCGGTGATTGAAAAAATCGGCAGACCCACCTTAGTTCTAGCACACAACAAAACCTTGGCAGCCCAACTGTGCAACGAACTTCGCAATTTTTTCCCCAACAATGCAGTCGAATACTTTGTCAGTTATTACGACTACTACCAACCAGAAGCATACATCGCCGTCACCGATACTTTCATTGAGAAAACGGCAGCAATTAACGACGAGATCGATATGTTGCGGCACTCAGCCACGCGATCGCTCTTTGAACGCCGCGACGTAATTGTCGTAGCATCAATTAGCTGCATCTACGGCTTGGGAATGCCCGCAGAATACCTAAAAGCCGCTATCCCTTTGCAAGTAGGAATGGAAGTCAACCAGCGGAAAGTTTTGCGAGATTTAGTCAACGTCCAATACAGTCGCAACGACATCGATTTAGGCAGAGGCAAATTTCGCGTCAAAGGCGATGTTGTAGAAATCGGCCCCGCCTACGAAGATAGAATTATTCGCGTCGAATTCTTCGGCGACGAAATCGATGCCATTCGTTACGTTGACCCCGTAACTGGTAAAATTCTGGCAAGTACAACGGCTTTAAATATTTATCCAGCCCGCCACTTTGTGACTGCTGATGATAAACTAGAAGCTGCTTGTCAAGGAATAGAACTCGAATTAGAAGACCGATTGGTAGAATTTGAAAAAGATGGAAAACTCTTAGAATCTCAGCGGATAGAACAGCGCACCCGCTACGATTTGGAAATGCTGCGGGAGGTAGGTTACTGCAACGGAGTCGAGAATTATTCGCGGCATTTAGCAGGCAGAAATCCAGGGGAACCGCCAGAATGTTTGATTGATTATTTTCCGAAAGATTGGATGTTGGTAATAGATGAATCCCACGTTACAGTCCCGCAAATTCGGGGGATGTACAACGGCGATCAAGCGCGGAAAAAAGTATTGATCGAACACGGTTTTAGGTTGCCCAGCGCGGCAGATAACCGCCCTTTGAAAGCTGAGGAATTCTGGGCAAAAGAGAATCAGTGCATTTTTGTTTCTGCTACGCCCGGTGATTGGGAAATGGAAAGATCGGAAGGCAGAGTGGCGGAGCAAGTTATTCGCCCTACGGGAGTAATCGATCCGACTATTTTTGTGCGTCCGACGGAAGGACAAATTGATGATTTGTTGGGGGAAATTAAGGAGAGAGTGACTCGGGACGAGCGTGTTTTGGTGACGACTTTAACGAAGCGGATGGCGGAAGATTTAACTGAATATTTGCAGGAAAGGGGAATTAGAGTGCGGTATTTGCACTCGGAAATTCAGTCGATTCAACGCATCGAAATTATCCAAGATTTGCAGGATGGTAAGTTTGATGTGTTGATTGGTGTGAACTTGTTGCGGGAAGGTTTGGATTTGCCGGAAGTTTCGCTGGTGGTGATTTTGGATGCGGATAAAGAGGGGTTTTTGCGATCGGAACGTTCTTTGATTCAAACTATTGGGCGGGCGGCGCGCCACGTACAGGGACAGGCTATTTTGTACGCGGATAATTTGACGAAAAGCATGATTAAGGCGATCGACGAAACCGATCGCCGCCGGGGGATTCAGCTAGCGTACAATAAGATGCACGGGATTACTCCGCAGCCGATCGCGAAAAAGCGATCGACTAATGCGATTCTGGCATTTTTGGATGTGTCGCGCAAGCTGAATTCTCAGCAGTTGGAGGAGGTTTATGAACAGGTTGATGAGTTATCTTTGGATGAGATTCCTCAGTTAATCGGGCGGTTGGAGGCGCAGATGAAGGCGGCGGCGAAGAAGTTGGAGTTTGAGGAGGCTGGTAAGTTGCGCGATCGGATTAAGCATTTGCGGGATAAGCTATTGGGTCATTGAAGCAAAAATATGACTGCACCCACTCGCTTTGAGTTTCCCATTGCTAAAGCGGAATATCTATTTAACCGCTTCAGTCAACCAGGAGTAGGCGGAGATAAGCAGAAATTCTGGCGAGAGGTGATGGGGTTTGAGTCACCGGAGGCAATTCGAGAAGCAATTCTCGCCCAAATCTCGCTAGATTTATTACATTCAGTAGGAGAGAATGACTATGGAGAACGCTACCAAGCTATTATTTTAATTAGAGGGCTTTCTGGGATATCTTGGCAAATCCGTACAGGCTGGATTGTGCTATTTGATGAAAATATTGCTAGATTTGTTACCGCAGTGCCTCAACGATTTGGGAGACAGCAATGAGCAAATTTCAGTTATTCGATGCAGTGAGTTTAACCGAATCCATCGCCCTCGGGGATGGCCCAATTGCACCGCCAGAAACAGCAGGGGCGATTGTTGAGATATTCAAAAACGGTGAAGCATATTTAGTCGAGTTATTTGGCGGATGGGTGAAAGCAGAAGTTGGCGGAGATTTTATTCCTGCAACTCAAGATGAACCCGAATCATTTATGGAAACTATCGGCGTTGAGACGGTTTATCCCCATCAGTTGCGATTAGTGAAATCTGCCCGCGAAATTATGGGAGTTCGAGAACAGTTAATGTCTGTTTTAGATAATTTACCTGACGAGTTAGTGGCAGAAGTCCGCGACTTTGCTGAGTTTTTGGAGCAAAAACAAACAAAAGTGCGATCGCCCTCAGCATCTGCGCGATAAGCTGTTAAGTAGTTAAGGAATAATTTAAAAGCTGAACATTAGCTGGAGTCCATTGGCGATCGGCTGATACTCTTCTGCGGTTAAACTGCCAAGATACCGCAATACTCGTCGCATATCTACAGCGCGTATTTGATCCAGCAACACTGTCGAGTTGGAAATTAGATTTCCCACTCCGGCCCGAAGACTTGGATATAAAATGGGATTTTGTGCAGTCCAATCTCCTGATTGTCTGGTAATCGGCACAACAATTACAAGCTCAAAACGGATCGTACCTGTGTGGCTTGGGTTCCCCACTACTACAGCAGGGCGTCTTCCTTGTTGTTCGTGCAGTGCAGGCGTTTGAGGAGGGAAATCAACCAGTAAAATATCGCGGATGTTGAATGTATTAGTCACGCTTATTACTTTACCCTTTCGTCTTCAAGAATAACGGCACCTACTCCCGGTATATAGCGCACAGGTTGACCAAGTTTCATCGGATCTACATCTCCCCAATCATAGGGGGGGATTTCATTATCGACGAGGTAAAGTTGGCGCCAAGGCGATTTTGCCAATGCTTCCTCGGAAATGTCAGGAAAAAACATTAGGACTTCTCCGATGCCGACTGGAAAACCATTGAGTTTGCTCAAGCCATCGATTACTGTAGCTAGAAGGGATAAATCGATCTGGTGCAGATTTTCGGCCTTTTCGATCAGTTGGTAGATGGTTTCAGGATTGAGTGTTTCGCCGACAGCTTCGATCAAGTTTTCGGGGGTGAAACCTCGACATTTCAAGTATTCGGCTAGTTGTAAGCGAATTGTACTCATGGGTTTAGTTGAGAAAGATTTTAGGGTGAAGCGCGATCGCCCTTTACCATTATCCTATTTTTTGGATGGGAAGGGCGATCGTACTTTTTACAAGTTTCCTAGTCTTTCTGCTGCATATTCGCGATCATCACAATCTGCATTTGATGAACCATCGTTATC
>Ga0163147_10001669_pt1:2500-33322 | contig 33322 bp, 30 predicted proteins | sample OliLakLV19MP6G1_FD_148597 | JGI IMG/M metagenome (GOLD analysis project Ga0163147, IMG submission 148597) | Freshwater microbial mat bacterial communities from Lake Vanda, McMurdo Dry Valleys, Antarctica- Oligotrophic Lake LV.19.MP6.G1 | ecosystem: Environmental > Aquatic >...
ACATTAACACAAGATAAATACAGATAGAACTCAAGTTGGCAACGACTGGGAGTTTTAAAAAGACTTGGTTCGATTCCAAGGTATCTGTCAAGGTAAACGGATTGCGACGAGATTAAAATAGTTTAATCGAAGGCTTTCAATCAAAGAAGGTTTACCAAAGAGTTCATTGATAAGGTGGGAAAGAAGAAAGGCAAGACTTGGTAGAAGCAAGTGCCAAAGGTAAGGAAGCTTACAAGGGCGCACGGTGGATGCCTAGGCTCTCAGAGACGACGAAGGACGTGGTAAGCTGCGAAAAGCTACGGGGAGGTGCAAACGACCGTTATATCCGTAGATGTCCGAATGGGGCAACCCAGCAGGTTGAAGACCTGTTGCCTGTCAAGGCGATAACCCAGGGAACTGAAACATCTAATTACCTGGAGGAAAAGAAAACAATAGTGATTCCGTAAGTAGTGGCGAGCGAAAGCGGACGAGCCCATTAAGCTGTATAACCGATAGTGGAATGACTCTGGGAAGGTCAACCGTAGGAGGTGAAAGTCCTGTACACCAAAGGAGTTATACAGTGAATTGAGTAGGGCGGGACCGGTGAAATCCTGTTTGAAGACGGCTGCACCATCAGCCAAGGCTAAATACTCCTGAGAGACCGATAGCGAACCAGTACTGTGAAGGAAAGGTGAAAAGAACCCTAAGTAAGGGAGTGAAAAGACCCTGAAACCGTGCGTCTACAAGCGGTCGGAGCGCAAGCGACGGCGTGCCTTTTGCATAATGAACCTACGAGTTATTCTTCATAGCAAGCTTAAGTGCTTCAGGCACGAAGGCGCAGCGAAAGCGAGTCTGAATAGGGCGCTAGTTATGGGGAATAGACGCGAAACCGAGTGATCTACCCATGGGCAGGTTGAAGGTTGGATAGTCTCCAACTGGAGGACCGAACCGGTAAACGTTGAAAAGTTTTCGGATGACCTGTGGGTAGGGGTGAAAGGCTAATCAAACTCGGAGATAGCTCGTACTCCCCGAAATGCATTTAGGTGCAGCGTCCGGTAGAGTATGATGGAGGTAGAGCTACCAATAGGGCTAGGGGGCTTCACCGCCTACCAACCCCTGATGAACTCCGAATGCCATCATACTGCACGGGCAGTGAGGCTGTGGGTGCTAAGGTCCATGGCCGAGAGGGGAACAACCCAGACCAACAGCTAAGGTCCCTAAATGTGTGTTAAGTTGAATAAACGAGGTGGGAATGCACTGACAGCTAGGATGTTTGCTTGGAAGCAGCAATTCATTTAAAGAGTGCGTAACAGCTCACTAGTCGAGCGTTCCTGCGCGGAAAATAATCGGGCATCAAACACACTACCGAAGCTTTGGATTTGAAAAAATGGTAGGGGAGCATTCTGATCGGCGAAGAAGGTGAAGCGTGAGCTTTGCTGGAGCGTTCAGAAAAGAAAATGTAGGTATGAGTAACGATAAAACAGGTGAGAAACCTGTTCGCCGTAAGACTAAGGGTTCCTCGATCGATGTTAATCAGATCAGGGTGAGTCGGGACCTAAGGCTAATCCGAGAGGAGATGCCGATGGCAAGCTGGTTAATATTCCGGCACCTGCGATGCAATAAAAGGGACGCAAGGACGTGGTGACTGCGGGGTGACGGAAGTCCCCGCCTGAGCCGAGCCTCCGGGCAAAGCGAAGTCATAAAATCCTTGCCAAGAAAAGCGAGCATATGCAGCCCGTACCGTAAACCGACACAGGTAGTCGAGTCGAGTAGACTCAGGCGCTCGAGTGAGTCATGGCTAAGGAACTCGGCAAATTAGCCCCGTAACTTCGGGAGAAGGGGCACTCTCAGCAATGGGAGTCGCAGTGAATAGGTCCAAGCGACTGTTTAACAAAAACACAGGACTCTGCAAAATCGAAAGATGAAGTATAGGGTCTGACACCTGCCCGGTGCCGGAAGGTTAAGGAAGGGGCTTAGGGGCAACTCGAAGGTCTTGACTGAAGCCCCGGTAAACGGCGGCCGTAACTATAACGGTCCTAAGGTAGCGAAATTCCTTGTCGGGTAAGTTCCGACCTGCACGAATGGTGTAACGATTTGGACGCTGTCTCAGCCATGAGCTCGGTGAAATTGCAGTATCGGTGAAGATACCGATTACCCGCAACGGGACGGAAAGACCCTGTGAACCTTTACTATAACTTCACATTGTGCTTGAGCATAAGATGTGTAGGATAGGTGGGAGGCTGTGAAGGGGGGACGCTAGTTCTCTTGGAGCCATCGTTGAAATACCACCCTTCTTATGCTTAGGTTCTAACTCGATGAGAGGACCGTGTGTGGTGGGTAGTTTGACTGGGGTGGTCGCCTCCTAAAAAGTAACGGAGGCTCGCAAAGGTACCCTCAGCATGGTTGGTAACCATGCGTAGCGCGTATGAGTACAAGGGTGCTTGACTGTCAGAGCGACGGCTCGCACAGGTGCGAAAGCAGGCTCAAGTGATCCGGTAGTTCTGTATGGAAGGGCTATCGCTCAAAGGATAAAAGGTACTCCGGGGATAACAGGCTGATCTCCCCCAAGAGCTCACATCGACGGGGAGGTTTGGCACCTCGATGTCGGCTCGTCGCATCCTGGGGCTGGAGAAGGTCCCAAGGGTTGGGCTGTTCGCCCATTAAAGCGGCACGCGAGCTGGGTTCAGAACGTCGCAAGACAGTTCGGTCCCTATCTGTTGTGGGCGTAGGAATATTGCAGGGAGCTAACTTTAGTACGAGAGGACCGGGTTGGACGTACCGCTCGTGTACCAGTTGTGTCGCCAGATGCAGTGCTGGGTAGCGATGTACGGCAAGGATAAGCGCTGAAAGCATCTAAGCGCGAAGCCATCCCTAAGATGAGTATTCCATTGAGGGTCGTGGAAGATGACCACGTTGATAGGCGATAGGTGTAAGTGCAGTGATGCATTGAGCCGAGTCGTACTAATTACCCGATAGCTTCCCCAATTTTTATCTAACAAAACCCTGTCAACAAGACAGCGGTTAACGCCAGATAAAGTCTTTGTCACCAAGCCAACAACCAGTTTTATCCCTCTTCTTTCCCCTTATCTTGATAAAAAACAAACAGGTGCGGAGTACCGAGTACTTGGTATTTAGTATTTCAATACTTTGTAAAAGACATAGGGCTGTATAACTACAACCCAAAAATAGGTGGCTATAGCGAGGGGGTTCCACCTCTTCCCTTTCCGAACAGAGTCGTTAAGCCCCTCTGCGCCGATGGTACTGCATTCGCGGGAGAGTAGGTCGCTGCCACCCTTTTTTTCCTTTTTCCGAATAAGCGCATCATTTTGGTGCGCTTTTTTTTTGCAATCTATTTTACTTTTGAAAAAATCGTTATATATTGTCCCATCATTTAGCAACGGCTTTCTAATGTTGCTTTAAAACTTTCAATTACACACTAACAGCTTGCCATATACGGATTTCATCTGCTTTAACAATTTTTTTACAATCTTTAGCCTATGAAATGTGTCTTTTTCACAAAGTACACGTCATAACAAAGAGCAAAAAGTTGTTTGGCAGATGTAAGTTTTCAGAATTTGTATTATTTTGACATAACCTTTAACACCTACTATTTTGAAAACCGGCTGTCATCAAGGAATGAGAGATTTCGAGGTCATTCATAATTACCTCGAAACGCAGGCAAGCATTTGCTTTAGCTTATTATATAATCGCTATGCTTCTAAAATTTATGGCAAATGCTTGTCAATATTGAAGGACGAAATGCTTGCAGAGGATGCAGCGCAGGAAATTTTTATGAAAATATTTTTAAACCTGTCGCGGTTTGAAGAGAAGGCAAAGTTTTCTACTTGGATTTATTCTATTACCTATAACTACTGTATAGATTACGTCCGACGAAAACAAAAGCTCGGCGATATTTTTTCAGAAGACATTGAAAAAGCAGGAGATGTGCAGGAAGAAATACCAGATGAAGCGATTATGGAATTGGAAACGCAGCAACTCAAAAGAATACTTGACAAAATATCTACTGGCGACCGAACCCTACTTCTCATGAAATACCAAGACGAACTGTCTATCAAAGAAATGGCAGATATTTTAAACAAAACGGAAAGTGCCGTAAAAATGAAATTGAAACGCGCAAAAGAAAAAGCCCAACGACTGAAGAATGAACTATTTTACCCATAACTGATTAAAATGCAAATAAACAACTTTAAAAGACTACAAGAAGAGGAGGAACGTGCCTATGCTGAGCGGCATGAGCAACGGGTAAAGTCAGGTCTTTTAGATTCACTCAATGCGTTTAGGCTGGTAGGGCAGATGATAGATATGTATTTGCCTAAGATTTTTAGCCTGTTTGTAATAGCTACAGGAGGTAAAGTGCAACATCCGCCTGCTCGCCCAACTTCTATCCCACCTTCTCAAATTATAGATGAAGATATAAAAGAACGGGGACCTGGTATGACTAATAATGACCAGTTTACAAGATGAACCAACAAAAACAACTGATATGGAAGATAGAACCCTAAATATTATAGAAGAATTATTGCTAGGATTTGCAGCAGCAGCCACCAACTTTCTCGGTGCACTGTTCGTGATACTCGTCGGCTGGTTAGTTGCCACTTTGGTTGCAAAATTTGTACGCCGCTTGCTTCAAACCATCGGCATAGACCGGTTAGCAGAAAAACTCAACGAAATAGACATTATTTATAAATCCAAAATTAGGTTGGTCCCAAGCATTTTACTCTCCAAAATTCTTTATTATTTAATTTTTTTCATTTTTATAATTATTGCGACCGATGTATTGGGCATGGAGGCGGTGACTATTTTGATGGGCAATTTATTGAATTATATTCCCCAATTACTTTCGGCACTTTTAGTTTTTGTAGTGGGCGTTTTTGTAGCTGACTTTTTGAAAAAAATTGTGTTGACTACCTGCCAGTCGCTGGGCATTCCGGCGGCGGGTGTTATTTCCAATATTGTCTTTTATTTCATCTTCTTGAATGTGGTGATGATAACCTTAGCGCAAGCGGGTATTGACACAGAATTTATTCAAGATAATTTGTCTATCATTTTAGCGGGCGTAGTACTGGCGTTTGCACTTGGTTATGGATTTGCTTCGCGGCAATTAGTTGCTAATTTTTTGTCTTCTCTTTACAATAAAGAAAAAATACATATCGGCGATGTTATTGGTATTGATGGCGTGAAAGGTAGGGTCATTCAAATAGAAAGCGATTCGTTCACACTACTGGCGGAGGATAAAAAAATAATTATTCCATTAAGTAAATTGACCTCCGAAAAAATTGAGATTTTTGAAACGGTACCAATAATTGCTGATAATCCTTTATGATTTTTATTGCAATATATTTTAACTCTGTTAATACATTGACACATGATGCGAAGGCTTTACCTCTTACTATTTACTACTTTTACAATAACAACATTCCTACCAGCGCAAGATGCTGCTCTTATTACACCTGTTGCAGTAGATACCGTAAAAAACTGGATAGCTGGTGCCGCATTGGGCATGGATTTTGCACAATTATTTCAATTGAATCCTCGTCAAGGTGCCGGTCAAAACCGCGTTGGATTTGGCGGAGCGACCAATTTTTTTGCAAAGTATAAGAAAGAAAGAGTTGCTTGGGATAACCTTGCCTCGTGGCAGGTTGGCTTGCAACGGCTCGGCTCCGGTCCAATCGCGCAAGGTACCACCGTGAAAATTCCATTCCAAAAAGCAATAGATGAATTGCGATTAAATTCTAAAGTTGGATATAAAACCTCCGAGACTTCCAAGTTTTTCTACGCAGCTGATTTTTCTTTTTTAAGTCAAGTAGTGCCAACTTATACAGACCGAGGTTTTCCAGGCAATTTCCCAAAAGCCCTAAGTGATACGAGTACCCTGTTGTCCAAATTTTTCGCGCCAGCTACCCTCACACTTTCGGCGGGCATGGATTACAAACCGAATGCGAATCTCTCCATTTACTACTCCCCCATCGGGGCTAAAATGATTGTGGTTGCCAATGATGAAATCGCGGCAACCGGTGTCCACGGCAATCCGGTGACTAAAAATGCGGCAGGCACTATTGTTGATTTTAAGAATGTAGATATGCAATTGGGTTCCTTGCTACGACTCGGTTATGCACAAAAGTTTTTTAACGACCGAATGACGTATCTATCTTCTTTGCTCTTGTTTTCCAATTATTTACAAAATACACAAAATATTGATGTGGATTGGACGAACGAATTAGGATTGACTATTTTCAGAGGATTGCAATTGTCTGTAACTGCCAATGTTTTTTATGATGACGATATTAAGGTGCAAATAACGGATTATGAAGCGCCCAATGGCGTACGTGGCGTTGGAAAGCGCGTGAGTTTTACGCAACAATTGTTGTTGAAATATAATGTCGTATTTTAATGTGCTAATCTGCTGATTTGCCAATCCCGCTTTACGGGACAAGTTGTGATAATAATTACGGCAAAATAAATGCCTGCTTTGTAAAAAGAGCAGGCTTTTCTATTTAAAAACAAATCAATCTTTGGTAAGCCAAAATCGTAATTCCTAAATCGGACTTCGTAAATTTGTTGAAAATTCCTGAATGTCAGATAAAAGATTATTTCTATTGGATGGACACGCGCTGGTATATCGCGCTCATTTTTCCTTTATTAAAAGTCCGTTGATTAATTCCAAAGGCGTGAATACTTCTGCGGTGATGGGCTTCGTGCGCACCTTGTGGGATTTAATGCAAAACGAAAAGCCCACGCATCTCGCCGTGGCATTCGACCCGCCTACTCTTACCTTTCGGCATAAAATGTTGGAATCTTACAAAGCCAACCGTGAAGAGCAACCCGATGACATTCGTATCGCGCTTCCATACATTATAGATATTTTAAAAGCGTTTCATATTCCGATTCTGATGGTAGACCATTTTGAAGCGGATGATGTGATTGGCACGATTGCTAAAAAATCGGAGCAATCGGGGTGTACGGTGTACATGGTCACGCCAGATAAAGATTTTGGACAATTGGTGTCGGATAAAATTTTCATGTACAAACCCTCGCGGCAAGGCAATGGCGTAGAAATCTGGGGTGAAAAAGAAGTGAAGGAAAATTGGCAAATCCAGCGGGTAGACCAAATAGTGGATATGCTCGGCTTGATGGGCGACAGCGTAGATAACATTCCTGGCATTCCGGGTATTGGCGGTAAAACGGCTGCAAAGTTGTTGGAACAATTTGATACGGTAGAAAATTTGATTGCCAATTCAGATAAACTAAAAGGCAAGCAGAAAGAGCAAGTCGAAAAATTTGCAGAGCAAGGTTTATTGTCAAAAAGATTAGCGCTGATTGATACCAATGTGCCGATTGATTATGATGACCTCTCTTTTGAAATCAGTGCGCCGGATAAAGATAAATTAGCAATCTTATTTAAAGAGTTGGAATTCAGGAGTTTAGCGAGACAAATTTTGGGTGAGGAAGAAACAGAAGAAAACATATCCAAGTCTAAATCCAATGCGTCCCGACAAGGTAGTTTATTTGATGATGCGGAAATGCCGCAACAGTCCGCGCCACCTGCGCATTCGGTAGCCGAGAAAAATATCCAAAATACGCCCCACGAATATCATTTGGTGGACACGCTTGCTGGACGTGCAGATTTAATTGCCATGCTTTCCCAACAATCGAGCTTTTGTTTTGATAGTGAAACGACCAATATTGACCCGAATCTGGCAGAACTTGTTGGACTTTCTTTTTCAATAAAATCGCACGAAGCCTACTACATACCAATTCCGGAAGACCAAACGGAGGCTCGACAAATTGTTGATGAATTCAAAGAATTATTTGAAAATCCAGCCATTTGTAAAGTCGGGCAAAACATTAAGTACGATGCCATTATGTTGAAATGGTATGGTGTAGAAGTGCAAGGCAGTTATTTTGATACCATGATAGCGCACTATTTGGTGGAGCCGGAACTGCGACATGGCATGGATTATCTGGCGGAAACGTATTTGAAATATCAGCCGGTTTCTATTGAATCCTTGATTGGTAAAAGAGGTAAAGGGCAACTCACAATGCGCCAAGTAGAAGTGGAAGTCGTGAAGGATTATGCGGCAGAAGATGCAGATGTCACCTTGCAATTGCAGGAGTTTTTGGAGCCGCAGTTGAAAAAAGATGGTTTGGATAAATTATATTATGAAATAGAAGAGCCGTTGATAAAAGTGTTGACCGATTTAGAATTTGAAGGCATCAAAGTAGATGTGGATTTTTTGCAAGCCTACTCGGTCGAATTAAGCAAGGAGATTTTAAAATTTGAAGAGACGATTTACGAGCAGGTCGGTCAGAAATTCAACATCGGTTCTCCTAAACAAGTCGGTGAAATTTTATTCGACAAACTAAAAGCACCCGGCGGTAAGAAAACAAAAACGGGTCAATATTCAACGGGGGAAGAAATTTTAGCAGATTTGGCGACTTATGTTCCAGTTGCAAAAGATATTTTAAAACATCGTGGCTTACAAAAATTGCTGTCTACTTATGTGGATGGCTTACCAAAAATGGTCAATCCGCGCACGGGACGCATTCATAGCTCGTTCAATCAGGCATTGGCGGCGACCGGTCGTTTAAGTTCTAACAATCCCAATTTGCAAAATATCCCGATTCGCACGGCGGAAGGCGCGCGGGTGCGGGAGGCATTTGTAGCGCGAGATGAAAATCATGTGCTGGTTTCTGCCGATTATTCTCAGATTGAATTGCGGTTGATAGCAGAAATTAGTGGCGACCCGACGATGCTGGAAGCGTTTCAAACCAATCAGGACATTCACCGTGCTACGGCTGCCCGCGTTTTCAATGTAGATTTTGACAAAGTGAGCACCGAACAACGTTATCGTGCCAAAACCATCAATTTTGCAATCATTTACGGCGGCGGTGCGACGACCCTCTCTCGCCAACTCGGCATCAAGCGCTCCGAATCCAGTGAAATGGTGAAACAATATTTTGCTCAATATTCAGGTTTGAAAAATTATATGGAACGCGTCTTGGAAGAAGCCCGCGAAAAAGGTTACGTGACTACCCTGATGGGACGCCGTCGCTATTTGCGCGACATCAATTCTAAAAGTCAACTTGAACGCGCGAACACCGAACGCATCGCTATTAACACGCCAATTCAAGGCACGGCTGCTGATATGATTAAAATTGCGATGGTGAATATTCATAAAGCGTTGAAGGACGGCGATTTCAAAACAAAGATGATTCTACAAGTACATGACGAATTGATTTTTGATACGCCGCTGGACGAAGTGGAAGCAATAAAACCAATTATTGAAGAAAAAATGAGAAACGCGCTGCCGGATTTGAAAGTGCCGATAGAAGTAGGGATGGGAACGGGGAAGACGTGGTTTGAGGCGCATTAAGAAGATGCCAGATTAGGAGATGTCAGATACCAGACGTTTCACTTAGACAATCTTGTTTCTGAAAAGGAATATTAAAAATGTAATAATTACAAAAACTTTGCGTCTTTGCGTGAGATGAATAAGTAATAAACGCCAAATCACAAATAACCAATCACGAATCACGAATCACAAATCACGAATAACTATTTTATGAATTTAGATGCTTTTGAAGTCATTGGTGGAACACAACTCAAAGGAGAATTGACACCCCAAGGAGCCAAGAATGAAGCCCTGCAAGTGCTGTGCGCTGTCGTGTTGACGGAAGAGAAAGTGACGATGACCAATTTGCCTGGTATTCAGGACGTAGTTTTATTAATAGAATTGCTGCATGGTTTGGGCATAGATGTAATAAAACATACAGATGAAAGTTACACGTTTCAGGCGCAGAATGTAAATTTAGATTATTTATACGCAGAAGATTTTCATAAAAAAGCAAATCGCATACGCGGTTCGGTGATGCTAATTGGTCCGCTGTTGGCGCGGTTTGGCAAAGCAGTGCTGCCGAAACCGGGCGGTGATAAAATTGGGCGACGACGATTGGATACACACTTATTAGGTCTGGAAGAGTTGGGCGCAGTTTTTAATTATAATGAAGAAAAACATTATTATGATGTACAAGCGCTACACTTAAAAGGCAAGTACATTTTGATGGATGAAATATCGGTGACGGGCACTGCTAATGTAGTGATGGCGGCGGTGATGGCAGAAGGCATTACTAAAATTTATAATGCTGCTTGTGAACCATATGTGCAGCAATTGTGTAAAATGCTGTGCCGCATGGGTGCAAAAATCAATGGCGTTGGCTCGAATTGCTTAGTGATTGAAGGCGTGGAAAAACTAAATGGAACCGACCATCGCTTGTTACCGGATATGATAGAAATTGGCAGTTTTATTGGTTTGGCGGCGATGACAGCGTCTGAAATCACGATAAAAAATGCGCAGATTCAAGAGTTGGGCATCATCCCTCGTGTGTTTGAACGGATGGGTATTCAGATGGAATTTCGCGGCGACGATATTTACATTCCGGCACAGGAAGAATACGAAATTCAGACGTTTATAGATGGCTCCATTATGACGATTTATGATGCGCCGTGGCCCGGTTTTACACCTGACTTGATGAGTATCATATTAGTGCTTGGTATTCAAGCAAAAGGAAGTTTATTAATACATCAAAAAATGTTTGAAAGTCGTTTATTTTTTGTGGATAAATTGATTGATATGGGAGCGCAAATTATTTTGTGTGACCCGCATCGCGCGACCGTGATTGGTTTGAACAAACGTTACCAACTGCGCGGCATTGAAATGACTTCACCGGATATTCGGGCGGGCGTGGCGCTTTTGATTGCAGCGATGTCAGCAAAAGGTAGAAGTGTGATAAATAATATTCATCAAATTGATAGAGGATATCAAAAAATAGATGAAAGACTCAATGCAATTGGGGCACAGATTCAACGATTATAAAAGGGGATTTTTTAGAAAGTAGAAATGTTAGTGTTTTAAAATAATAGAACATGACGGAGCAATTAATTTTGTCAAAACTGCGAGAATTACCGGAACATCTCAAGCAAGAGGTATTGGATTTTATTGGCTATTTATCGCAAAAGCAAGAAGCGAAATTTATACAGAAATCTGAAGTAAATGCCGAGAGAAAGGCTGGTACTATGGCTGGATTGATAACTTATATGGCGGAAGATTTCAACGAACCTTTGGAAGATTTTAACGAATATATGTATAGAAATGATGAAACACCTTCTTGACACGTCTGGCATCTGGCATCTAAAAATCTGACATCTAAAAATATGATATTATACAACTTAACAGTAAAAATAGACCATGATTCCCACGAGGAATGGGTGGAATGGATGAAAAGCGAGCACATCCCGGATGTAATGAGTACGGGTATGTTTTTGGAATATCGAATGTGTCGCTTGCTGGGGATGGACGAACCGGACGGGATGACGTATGCCATTCAATATTTTTGTCCGGATATGGCAACGTATGATATTTATCAAAATCGGTATGCAGCGAAGTTACAGGCAGACCTCAATGAACGATACCGGGGGAAATTTGTGGCTTTTAGAACATTGTTAGAAGTGGTGGAGAATGGCTTATTTTTTCAACCAAATTGAAGTAAAGATGCCAGATTAGGAGATGCCGGATGCCAGACTTCCGCGCACTGCTTCCAAAGATTCTTCCATGATAGATAAATTACTGACCGCTTTTTGATAAATATCATTCATTGCAGTGGGATTATCTTTACCAGAGTATAATGCTATTTCTGAAGTTTGAATAATTTCCATAAAATCATTTATAAGCGTTTCTTCCACATTTAATGAATGTAACTTCTCTCGAACATTATCTTTTGTAAGCGTCGAACCGGCTATTTGCAGCTTATCGCAAACATAACCAAGTAAAGATTTTGATATTTCATTATAAAAAGCGCGGCTTTGATTTACTTTTAAGTGCTGCTCAGCTACTTTCAGGCGATTTTGAGCCTCTTGTCGAGCGCGTTTGATGCGCAATTGAGCGGTATCTATATTGCTTTGCTGCGTTTGATTTCGTTTTAATAAAATAATGCCTCCAAAAAATAAAAATGGCAAAGCTGCCAGCGTCCAAAAAATAGGTGAACCAAAGAAATAGTCATTACTTTGTTGTAAATAAGTGGCTGATTTTATAAAACGAATATCATCAGATATAACGGAAGTTGATATTTCGTCAGCAACAGGTTCCGTGGCGCGTCGAACGCCCTGTTGTACAGTAATATTAAAGGCATTTTGATTAATCGTGGCGTATTTTCCACTTTCTGGATTGAAGTAAGAAAACGAAGGTTGTAAGCGATATTTTCCGGCTTTTTTGGGGAGAATGATATATTCAATCTCTTTTTTGCCAATGAGTTCGCCATTCAAACTTTCGCTGGTTGTCTCTTCTAAAATTTTAGGGTCGTATACTTCAAAACTGTCCGGCAATTCTAATTTTGGAGGCTGCACGCGCTTGATGTCACCATTGCCGCTGATAGAAAGTCGCAGGGACAACACGTCATCCGTACTCACATCCGTGCGATTGAGTGCGTAAGTAGCTATGTAGTTGCCAACTGCACCAGAGAAAAATGGAGCAGCATTATTTGGTAATGGCTTTACATTTACATTCACAGGCTCTGATTGTAAAAAAATACGTTGCACGGGCCGATTCAAAAGGAAACCTTCCTGACGTGGGTCTTCTTTCAGCACTGCCATTTCCAATTTGAGCGGCGCAATATCTAGTAAACCAGCTTGTTGTGGAAATAAGGCGACCCGTTTAAGAATTTTTGTTACATATCGAACCCCTCTAATCACTTCGCGTACGGGCGGGTCATCGAACCGGCGCAAGTCCTGCGCGTAAAAACCTTGGTATTCTGATTCTTCCAAAATGCTGTAACTGTCAATGTCCATAGCCGTATACAGCTTGTAATCGAGTGTAATTTGCTGCCCGATAAATGCGTTTTTGATATTCAATTCCGCTCGAACAAAGACTTGATTAGCGGTATTAATTTTTCCCAACGCCTTATTTTCGATTACTTCAATTTGAATCGGCTTCGTCCGAAATAGCTTTCCTGCGACTCGTATAGATGCGCTTCCAATCGTGAATTTTCCTTTTCTGCGAGGCTGCAAGGTGTAGACATAACTAAATTCTTTGGAGACTTTTCCATTCACAATTGTGGTGCTAAGAGAGCGTGCGGGACCAGACAATACGGAGAAATTTTCAAAAGAAGGCGGGTTAAAATCATCGCCATCCGCATTGCGGAGGGTGAAAGTGATATCTACATAGTTATTTACTACCACTTGCCGAGCATCGGTCGTAGCTTCAAAACTTACTTGTGCTGTCACAAACAGCGGCAGTAACAATATCATCCATCCAATCAATCCCTTTTTCATAATAACACGGCTATTTCACTAACCAATCATAGATTGGTGATACGAGCAATTCTAATTATATACATTTTTAAATTCATATCATTCTTTCATATTATCTTTTTAAAAACGAAACAAGTTTCGTTATTACCAATCCTTCGCAGAGCGATTGGGTTTCGTTTGTGCTTTTTTTAGTTTTTGTTGTACTTTTTGTTCCTCTTGTTCCATGATTTCCAACAGTTTACGCGCCTCTTCTTTCGTCAGATTTTGTTCTTGTTCTTGCTGAGGTTGCTGCTGTTGGTCTTGTTGTTCGGGTTGTTGATTCTCTTCTTTTTCCTTATTTTTTTTGTTTTCTTGATTTTGCTGATTTTGTTTTTGCTGCTGTTGTTGAATGCGAAGTTGTCGTTGTGCGATTGCCAGATTTTTCTTGGTTTCTATATCTTTTGGACTCAGGCGCAAAGCATTTTTATACGCATCAATACTTTTTTCATATTCTTTTTGATTGTAAAGCGTGTTGCCTAAATTATGATAGGCGAATGCTTTTGCGGTCTCGTCTTTTGCAGTATTGATAGCCAATTCAAAACGATTCAACGCCTCGTCATACCGCTCTTGACTGTAAATGGCGTTGCCCAAATTGTAATTACCCTGTCCAGTTGTTTCTTTTTCTAATGCTTTACGATAATTTTCTTCTGCTACATTATACTTTTGGGTTTCATATTCTTTATCACCTTTGCGTAAGAGCGAGTGCGCCGATTGAGCACTGGCTGCAGTTGTTATAGCTAAATTAAATATTATAATTAAAATTAAATTTTTCATTGGATTGTGTTCGAGTGTTCATGTATTTATGTGTTCAAGTAAATTATTATATAGCAAATTAGCACATCAGACTTGAAACAAATCTCTATCTACCAAAGGTTTCTTCCGACGGAAAGAAATTAAAAATTCAACCACCATTAATAACAATGCCAAGCCGATAAAATATTGAAAATAACTTGCGTACTCGCTGAAGGAGTTTTGCTCGTACTCGCGTTTTTCCATCGAAGAAATGCGCTGACGCAAGGCTTCGCGTATTAATTCACTATTTGCATTCAAAGTAAAAAAACCACCTTCGCCCATTTTTGCCAACTCGCGCAAGGCTTCCTCATCTGTTTTGGAGCGCACTGGATTACCACTCATATCTCGTTTAAAATCCCTGCGACCGCCTACAAATTCTGGAATCAGCCCGCCTTCTTTGCTACCCACTGCCACGGTGAAAACCAACAAACCATCTTCATGCGCTTTCTTTACAATGGCAGGTGCTTCTATATCATGACTTTCACCATCGGATATGATAATCAACGCTTTATGCTTTTTATTTTCTGGCGCGAACGAACGGTATGCCAAACTAACCGCATCACCAATTGCCGTGCCTTGCATCGGAACAAGGTCGGGATTCGCACTTTTTATAAACAAACTCAAGGCTGCATAATCGGTCGTCAGCGGCACTTGCAAATACGCATTCCCAGCAAAAATGATAAAGCCAACGCGGTCACCTCGAAATTCAGCAATCAAATTTTCGGCAAACTTTTTGGCGCGCTCCAAGCGATTCGGTGCTACATCTTCTGCGAGCATACTATTAGAAACATCCAACGCGATAAACACGTCAATGCCTTTGCGCTTCATCTTGTCCCGCTTCACGCCCCACTGTGGATTGGCAGCACCGACGATAATGGCGGTTAAAGCAAATAATAATAGGAAAAATTTCACGGTCGGTTTGTACCGAGACATATACGGCGTCAACTGCGCTACGAGTTTGGTATTGCCAAATTTGCGCAGCAAACGCCGCTTTGCCTGCCGTGCGATTATAAAAAACGCCGCCAGCAAGGGAATCACTTCCAGTACGTACAAATATTGTGGATGCTCGAATTGAAACATATTTTTTTAGATGCCAGATTTTTAAATGCCAGATGCCAGACCCCTTATTTTTATTAAAAATGCCCACTGCCTCCTATTTTCCTATCCTCCCATCCTCCACTTCAAGGAATGGCTCTTAAAACCGAATAACGTAATATCATTTCTAACAACAGCAGCACCAATCCTGCCGCAGCGAATTTGTAAAATTCTTCACTGGAGCGTTTCAAGCTCTTGACTTCAATTTCCGTTTTTTCTAATTTGTCAATTTGGTCATAAATTTCTTCCAAACTTTGTTCTGTTGTAGCTCGAAAATAAAGTCCACCCGTCATTTCTGCAATGCGCTTCATAAGCGGCTCGTCAATTTCTACCCGTGCCATTCCAAAAATATACCGTCCATCACTACGGCGACTTACTGGCGTGAGCGCATCGCCAATCGTACCAACGCCAATAGTATAAACTTTCACGCCGTATTCTTGTGCAATTTCAGCAGCCGTGATAGGTTGAATGTAACCCGCATTATTCACACCATCCGTTAATAAAATGGCGATTTTACTTTTTACTTTGCTGTCTTTCAAGCGATTAACGCCTGTTGCCAAACCCATTCCGATAGCCGTTCCGTCTTCCAAAACGCCACATTCCAAACCTGCCAAAAATTCTTTGATAATTCGATGGTCGGTCGTGAGCGGACATTGTGTGAACGCCTCGCCTGCAAATACCGCCAATCCAATCCGGTCGTACGGACGTTTTTCTACAAAATCAGATGCTACGCGCTTGCTCACTTCCAGCCGGTCGGGCTGAAAATCCTGCGCCAACATACTACTCGACAAATCAATCACCAACATGATATCAATGCCATTCGCATTTACTTCTTCTTCTTTCAGCGTCAGTTGCGGTCGTGCCATTGCAATCACCAGCGCGATAAAAGCCAAACTTCTAAAAATGGGCAGCGAAGCCCGCATACTACCTCGCCAAGACGTGATACCGCGCATCGGTTCCAGCGTGGGCATTCGAAGCGTCGCATAATACGTGCGATACCGTTTGTAATAAAAATAAGCTAACGCGGGTAGCAACACCAACAAGAGTAGAAACTCTGGGTTGAGAAAATTAATTTCTTTTATATAGGTGAATAGTTGTTTCAAAATTTCCAATTTTTATAATAACACTTTAATGCGCATTCGTGACTGCCCTTCTAACATAATTGGAACGCGGATTGAGCGGATTCACACGGATTTTATTTTTCGTTTATTTAGCTAAAAAAGTAATGTCTCAATTTTAAAGAACTCTTATGTCGTGTTTAAAAAACAACTTAGAATTACGTGCAAAAATCCGTGAAAATCCGCCCAATCCGCGTCATCCGCGTTCCAATTATGTAACAAGAACACATAACGCTAAGTCGTCGCTTTTTGCAGTGTCTTTTCTAAAACAGGCATTTGCTTCGTCGCTGTCACAAAAGCCGTTGCCTCACTCATGCCCAATTCATGCACATTCACGGGCGGCTTCGCTTTCGCAAATTTCACCAAATCAGCATTCATGAATAACTCTTCCAGTCGGTCGCGCCAGCCTTCTTCCAAATCCGTTCCTTTCAAATTCGTCACAATCTCCTCTGTCGTAGATTCTAACGCTGGAATTTTAAAGCGCGCTTCCAGATATTCCCTAATAATAAACGTCAACTCCGTCTGGTATGGTTTCACTTTGCCACTTTGCCAGAGCTTTTGTTGTTGCAATTCCGCCAGTTTTTGTAATGCAATTTCATGTGGCAATAAAACTCGTTCTGGCACTTCCACTTTCGGACGTTTCTTTCGATTAATAATCAAAAAAATAACACAACCAATGATAATTAACGCTAAAATCGGAATCAAATACGGAATCAAATCCTCCAGCGTACGCGGCTCCTCGATAATGGGCTTGATAGGTGCAATCTGCACCGAATCACTTTCAATCGGAATCGTCGCCACTTCCAAACGCAGCGCATTACTCGCCGCCACGCCCGTTTTTCCATTGAAAACAAAAGCCACCGGGATTTTTGGCAGCCAATAAAAACCCGAATCAAATGACGTTATCGTCAAACTTTGTTGAATGGTCAAATTCGCGCCGCGCTGTATCGTATCTATCCGACCCGTATCCAGAATTTCAATATTTTTCAAAGTATCAAACACCGATAAATCCGGCACTTGCAACAACGCTCCGCCCGATGATTGCACTTGAATCGTCAACTTCACTTGGTCGCCAATCAAAATTCGGGTGCTGTCTAATCTGGCATCTACGGTAACCTGCGCATTTGTATTGAAATTAAAAAGTACTATTAAAAGGAGGATAAGAGGATAGGAAGATAGGAGGATTGCGACATCCTCGTATCTTCCCATCTTCCTATCTTCCCATTTTCCCATCCTCATATTCTGGACCGTTTTTGAAAAAATTTCATCAACGCATTTACATACGGCTCGTCGGTACGAATGCTTACCGCGTCGGCACCAGACCGCAAAAACGTCGTTTTAAAATATTGCGTATTTTCTTTAAACCAATTTACATAATGCTCGCGCACGCGCCGCGAACTCGTATCAATCCAGCGCATCTCGCCCGTCTCGCCATCCAACGCGCGTATCAAACCGATGTTTGGAATCTCTGCCTCGCGCGGGTCGGTCATTTGAATGCCCACAATGTCGTGCCGCCGCTTGGCAATGCGCAACGCATCTTCATATCCCTTTGTCATAAAATCAGATAAGACGAAGCAAATGCTGCGTTTTTTTATCACATTATTAAAATATTGCAAGGCTCCACCGATGTCTGTTCCTTTTCCAACTGGTTCAATATCAATCAATTCGCGGATAATGCGCAAAATATGTTGTCGTCCTTTCTTCGGCGGGATAAATTTTTCAATCCGGTCCGAAAACAGAAACACGCCCACTTTATCATTATTGGTAATTGCCGAAAACGCCAGCACCGCGCAGATTTCCGTCAGCAATTCATTTTTCATCTGCTCCACCGTGCCAAAAAATGCCGAGCGACTCAAGTCCACCAGCAGCATCACCGTCAGCTCGCGCTCCTCCTCGAATACCTTCACAAACGGCTCGCCCGTACGCGCCGTCACATTCCAGTCAATATTGCGCACATCGTCGCCGTACTGGTAGCTGCGCACCTCGCTGAACGACATACCCCGCCCCTTGAACGCACTGTGGTACTCCCCACTGAAAATGTGCTTCGTCAAGCCCTTCGTCTTGATTTCTATTTTGCGGACTTTTTTGAGTAGTTCACTTGTTTCCATCCTTTTGCGTTATACTAATCCATGATTTGTCAAAGCCAAGTGCGGATAAAATTTTTTCTTTATCTAAAGTTTCAGGTTGTTTGATACGAATAATCAGACTTTTTTCAGGAACGCTTTCGATAGTCGTAAACTGCGAGCCGTGCGGTTGCCAAGTAAATTTATGTTCAGCTTTTGATTTTTCAACACCGACAAGATTGCCATTTTTATTCCATTGCCAAGCAAACAATTCAGGGTCGTAACGTATAGTATCAAATTCAAAAACAACTACTTCGTTCAAGTCATTTGACTTTATTAAAACAACGGTTCTGAGATTTTGAAATTTTTCTCTTATTGCAGAAACGCGTTCATTCCAAATGTCTAAAACAGATTTACCAACAAGGTCTGGGTCTGCTTTGGTGTCAATCGTATCGTCATAAGAGTAAACGGGAGAGTTTCTACCCGAAATAAGCCTGACTTTTGATTGCGTTGCAGGTTTTGTGGCTTTAACCGTTTTTGCACCCCAAGCAGTGTTTCCAAGTATCACATCATCTAAACCTACGTTTGATGGTTTCCAATCTGCGCCAATTGCTTTTCTACGAAACTTAATTGGATTTGTAGTTTTCAATTGGAATAAGTTGTTTTTCAAAAAATAATAAATTGCCAATATCAATGTGGTAAGTCAAACGAAACCTTTCTTTATTTTCCACATCATAATAAATTTTATTCGTGCAGTTCAAGCACAAAGGATGATAATTACCTAAATATCCACCAGGTTTATTGTCAAATACATCATCAATCGAACATAAATAACACTCCCATTTTTCATTCATAACACTGTAGAATAATTTACTTGAGTAACTTGCCTTCCAATCTTTTTAAATTCTAATCTGCTATCTAAAGGGTCGAAATAATATTGATGAACAGGCTTTTCGACAAAATTTGTAACTACAAAGAGACAATATTTTTGTTTAAGGTTTTGCGCTACCGAAAATTCTTTTTCTGTCATCAGAATATTTCCATTAAGCGTGTTCAGTCCTTTGACTTCAACACAGTAATAACTTGAATTTAAAGTGAGTTTAAAATCAAAGCCACAAGCAAGTTTTGTTGTGTCTTTTAATTCATAATTTGTAAAATCGTTTATCAAATTGTAATTTGCTTTGAAATATTCCTCCGCAGCTTCTCCAGTTGCCAATCTTTTTGCAATTGTTTCCGAATAATCTTTCTTTTCTATTTTTGAAATAAATTTCTCGAATTCATAATCTTTTAAAATAATGCTTTCTATTAAATCGGTAAATCCATCAAAACTTAATTCTGAAAACTCATCGAGAATTTTCTTGCAATGCTCTCTCAATCCTCTTTGATACCAGCCTTTTCGTTTATTTGGAAAGTAGGGGTCAAATTCATCTCGATAATTTTTAATAGAAGCAGGCTTCGAGGCAACTGCATATCTTAAAACATTAAATGCTTGATACATTCCTTCAAAACCTAATGCCTGCAATCCTTTATCATCAAATTTTGATAAATAAAGTCCAATCAAAATCGCTTTGCCTCTTGTTGAAAAGTTATTAATCATTCACTTTTGTAAATGTATGTCCAAAATTATTTTCGTAACTATCTTGACAAAAAGTATCAATATCGGATGAAAAAACGCATTGAGGAATAATTCCATTTTCAGTACACGCTTCATCCATCGCCACTCTGAAGCCACCAATTCCACAAAAAAGGTCAATAAATTTTATCTTTTCCATACTTTTGGTTTTAGATTGCCCCTAAATGTAATAGATTTCAAAAATTGAAACAAATTATTAACTGCTTTTTTACATTTTATATTTAAAAATTTGCGGTTTTGCGGTTTCCCGCATGACTGAACCGCAAAATGTAAAACGCTAAATTTAAAACCGCAAAGGTACAGCTTGCTACGGAACCTCCACTCGGTCGAGAATCCGATTAATAATATCCTCCTGCGTAACATTCTCAGCTTCAGCCTCGTAGGTCAAGCCGATGCGGTGGCGCATCACGTCGTGGCATACGTTGCGCACATCTTCGGGGATGACGTAGCCGCGCCGCTTGAGGAAGGCAACTGCTTTGGACGCCAGCGCGAGATTGATGCTGGCGCGCGGCGAAGCACCATAATTGATAAGCATTTCCATGCCATTCAAACCGTATTGCTTCGGATCGCGGGTAGCGAAAACGATGTCGAGGATGTAGCGTTCAATTTTTTCATCCATGTAGATATTGGTCACCGAGCGGCGGGCGCGCAGGATGTCTTGCGGATGCACGACTGGCGGCACATCTGCGAAGTCTTCTCCCGTAAGGTTGCGACGGATGATTTCGCGCTCTTCTTCTTTTTCGGGATAGGTGATTTTCACTTTGAGCATAAAGCGGTCTACCTGCGCTTCGGGCAAGGTGTAAGTGCCTTCTTGTTCAATCGGGTTTTGCGTGGCGAGCACGAGAAAAGGTTCTTCCAATTTAAAAGTTTCACCGCCGATGGTCACTTGGCGTTCCTGCATGGCTTCGAGCAGTGCACTTTGCACTTTCGCTGGAGCGCGATTGATTTCGTCCGCTAAAATAAAATTGGCAAAAATCGGTCCTTTCCGCACGGTGAATTCATTCTGACTGGGATTGTAAATCATCGTCCCAATAATATCCGCTGGCAACAAATCGGGTGTGAATTGAATTCGACTATATTTTGCATCAATCGCTTTCGACAAGGTTTTGATTGCCAATGTTTTAGCTAAACCGGGTAAACCTTCAAGTAGCACGTGACCGCGCGTGAGCAAGCCAATCATCAGCCGTTCAATCATGTGTTTTTGTCCAACGATGACACGCGCTGTTTCCTGATTTAGTTTTTCAACGAAAGCACTATCCGCAAAAATCTGGCGATTCAGGGCTTCAATATCTGTATTTTGTATTTGCATAACCTATTTGCAGTTTGTAAGATTGGTTTTGAAGTTAATATAACAGTTGGTTTTGTTAGATTCTTGTAAATCCGTCTGCAAATTTGTAATTTTTTTTGAATAGAGGATAGGAAGATGGGAAGATAGGAGGATTTTTTAAAATTATAAACCACAGAGTTAACAGCGTTTCACAGAGAAAAACTAATAAACACGCTGTGAAACGCTGTAAACTCTGTGGTTGCAAAAAAACGTGCAAGGGACATCTCACCAATCACCTTTTACCCCTTCAACACCTTCTGATACCGCGCATTATCTCTTAAAATCTTAATGGATTCTTCGATTTCTTTATCATTGCGCAAGCCGACTTTGATTTTGCCGGTTTGATAATAGTAGCGACCGACGATTTCTTTTTCTAATAAATCAACAATAAACGGCTTCAACTGCGCAATATCCGTTTTCTTTTCGGCTTTAATTTTGGTTTCCAATCCTTTAAGTTCCGTTTCCAACGTAAAACCATCTTTGCCAGCTTTCTCTTTCAATTGCTTGAGCAGTTTTTCACTTTCCGTTTCATACGTGAAATTGCGCCCTTCTACGTATTTTACAAACTCATCAAATTCGGTGAAATGAAAATCTTTTGGCTCGGCAATCGTTGGATGTTTGAGTGTGTACTGCGTGGCATATTCAAATACAACTTCCTGATTTACAAGCCCTTTTATAATCGGATTATCTTCCGCGTGTTCTAATAAAATATCCGGTTTCACGCCACCACCATCGAGTACAGTACGACCACTGCGCGTCCTGAACGGCGTGCGTTTGTTGTCGGCAATTTCTACTGGCTCGCCTTTTTGATATTCTACACTCTGAATGCAGCGACCACTTGGGATGTAATATTTCGCCGTTGTCAATTTCACTTTTGCATTGTAGCCTACATCGCGCGTGTTTTGCACCAAACCTTTGCCATACGAGCGCTGTCCCAGCAACACGCCTCGGTCATAATCCTGAATCACGCCGCACACAATTTCCGACGCAGAAGCCGAGCCTCTGTCAATGACGACCGCTACTGGAATTTTTTCATCTATCGGTGAATTCAGGGTTTTGAATGCTCGATCCCACTCTTTCACTTTTCCCTTTGTCGTTACGACCAATTCATTTTTTGGAATAAAAACATTCGCAACATTCACGGCTTCATTTAATAAACCACCGCCATTGTCGCGCAAATCAAGAATAACACCTTTCAAATTCGGATTTTTGTCTTTCAATTCTTTCACGGCATTTGCAACATTTCGTCCCGCATCGCGCGTAAACGTCGTCAATGTCACATAACCAATATCTTCGGAAACCATGCTGTGATAAGGCACATTTGGCACGTCCACTTCTTCGCGGGTGAGCATCACTTTGAAATCGGCAGGTTTGCCCGGACGACGAATCGTCAATTCCACTGCTGTGCCCGGAAAGCCGCGTAGAATCTCATTCAACTCTTCCAGCGATTTATTTTTAGCGTCTTTGCTATCTACCGCTACGATTTGGTCACCAATTTTCAGACCCGCTTTGTCCGCTGGTTGACCTTGATATAATTCGGTAATGGTAACAAAATTGCCAATCTGACGGCTTTGCGCGCCGATGCCATTGTATTTGCCTTCCGTAATCAAGCGGTAGCCTTCAATATCGTTCTCGGAAATATAATTCGTAAATGGGTCGAGCGAGTTCACCATTGCATCAATGCCGACGCGCATGAGTTTGCCGGGGTCCAAGTCGTCCACGTAGTAGGTATTCAGTTCTTTGTAGGTATTGGCGAATATTTCGATATTCTTTGTGATTTCAAAATACTTGTTGCCATTGTCGGATGGAATGCCGGCAGCCATAAAGAGTGCCAATAACATTGCAAAAAGAGAGATTTTTAACAGTCGCTTCATGTTTTAACTTATTTTGGAGAAAGAGATTTTACAATAAACGCCGTTTTTGGCATTTGTTGGATACGTACGCTAAAATTTTCTGCAAGTAGGGGGAAGTTGGTGGTCAGAATTTACAAATGTCGGTTTTTTATTGGCAATATCCAAGCGAACGAGTGGGAGATGTTGGTTATCAGTTTGTTAAAAATTTTCACGCAAAGGCGCAAAGTTTTTCGCAAAGAACGTATTAAAGGTAATCATAAAAATCACAGTTCAGACAGTTGCCTCAGTTAGAAACGAAACCACCAATTCCAGCAAAGATTGTGGCTGCTCGGCGTGTACCCAGTGAGCGGCGTTCGCAACCGTTTGTAATTGGGCATTTGGAAGGAGTTGTAAAATATTTTGCCAATCGGAATCTTGGATGTAATTAGATAGTGCGCCTCGAATGAAAAGGGTTTCGCCTTCAAAAGGTTTGCCGGAGACAGCCGCCAAAATATCATCGTAATGTTTGTAAATAATCGGAAAGTTCATTTTCCATTCAAAACCGCCTTCTGGATTTCGAGAGAGATTTTTCATTAGAAACTGAATCGTACCTTCGATTTCATGTGGCAAGCGTTCGAGTAGAAAGTGTTCTGCGTCTTGTCGGGCTTTCACGGTATTTAAATCTAAGGTAACTAAGGCTGCTAAAATCTCTTCATGTCCACCGGCGTAGCGTTTAGGCGCGACATCCACGACGATAAGTTTTTCTACCATTTCTGGATATTCAAACGTGAATTGCATCGCGGTTTTGCCACCCATCGAGTGACCGAGCAGGTTTGTTTTAGTAATATTTTGCGAATCTAAAAATGCCTTTAAATCGGCTGCCATCGAAGGATAATCAATTGAATCCAAGTGCGGCGAGCGACCGTGATTGCGCTGGTCAATCAAATAGACTTTGAACTGCGTTGCCAATTGCTTACCAATTGTCTGCCAATTATCGAGCGTGCCGAACATCCCGTGCAGAATGACGAGCGGTGTACCCTCACCAAATGTTTTGAAATTTAAGTTCATTTTCCTTCATTACTTCATTAGAGACGGCACATTTTTGAAATGCGCCACATCTTGTAAAAAAAACTTCATTTTAAGCAAAAAATAAGTGTCAATTAAGTGCTGCATTAAGCGTTTCTTAAGTTGCGCCTCCTACTTTTGTATTAACAAATGAGAAGTGCAAAATAATATCTATCTGCAAATTGGTGCGAAATAATACACATTTGTTATTTTTTTCAGAACTAAACCGCACAGTTATCTTTCGCCAGTTTGTAACCAAAAAACCATTTAAATCATGGCATCAGCATTAAGTTTTGAAGTGAGCCTGCCAGGCTTAGTTACGCTTTCACCGGCAAACGTTACATTCATGGAATTGGCGGATCCAGCAGGCAGTTTTTTCCCAGCACCGCCGCCTTTCGCGCCCAGCGCCTCCAACATGTTTGTACAGACCGACCAACCACTACAAGTCAACTTTAGCTGGACTGCATCGGGTGCAATCTTTAGTTTTTTGACCGGTACTTGGAATTGCGCCGTTTTCTTGGAACTGTTAGGTGGTGGCGGTGTCAACCCTGCCCCTGCGACCGGCACAACGGCAGTGGTAACGGCATTCAACAACGCTTACAACGTGGATGTGAACCTTCCAGCGATCACTGCACCTGGTTTGTACCGCGTAGTTGCGACGATCACCTTGCAAGGACCGACCGCTATCATGTTGCCTATCGCAGGCTTCACCGACATTGGAATTCTGCAAGTTTATGAGGCATTCTAAAAATGAATACGGCGGGTTATTGATTTTAATATTAATAGCCCACCTGTTCCTTTTTATAAAATGATTTTGAACACTACGGAAAGAATGCTTCAATTGGCGCTTTTCGTAGTGTTTTTTTATTAACAAACCATCCAAAAAACCATTCTACCATGAGAGCTATCAACCATTCCGATGCGCACTTAGTTTTGTCCGTGCCGGATTTTGAAATATTGCAAAATGAAGAAAACGGCACTTATTATTTCAAATGCAATGACCTACACGGCAGAACCATTCTATGGAGTAAAGATTATCCAACTTTGAAAATAGCAGAAAATAACTTGCACCATGCGTTGCGGCTTGCCAAGCATCCCAAAAATTACATTCAAAAACAAGATGGCGTACAGTTTTCCTTTCTTTTAGAATCGAATCACCACTTAGAATTGGCAAAAAGTCTATTTTTTAAAAGCGAGCAAGAAATGCAAAATGCGCTCAATTATCTCACGCGAGTAGCAAACGTAGCGAAACCAAGTGAGAAGCCAACCGCGCACGAAGTAGTAAAAGAATACCAGCCAAAGCTCGAACCAATCACCAAACCACAAGCAAAATATTCCTTCACGATCAATTTGTATCCGCAGCCCGGCGACCAACCGCTTTTGGGTAGAATTGAATATTTGTTGACGCAAGAAACTTCCAATTTTAAAGGAATAGACGCATCGGCAATTGCAAAATTTATAGAACAACACCTTCCGAAGGTAACGAATCCCGCTCCAATTGAAATTGAAAAAGTAGCACAAGCCACACTTCAATTCCTATCTGCACCACAAGGCAAACCGGTTCAATCCGTTTTGGTAGGCAGTCCATCTTTATTTTTAAAATTAGCTATAAAAGAATGGAAACAATTAGAAAAAGAATGGCAATTGTCCATCACAGCACGACCTGTAGGTAGTAACACCATTACCATGCGCACCAAAAGCAATGCGAGCTTACAGTCGGATGGCGATATAAACATTACTTTGCCGGGCAGCAGTTTTACGCAGGGCTTTTACCGGCTGGAAATAGAGGCGCATACCGCTACTCATAAAGTGCAAGCCAATTGCTTGTTTCAAGTATATTGACGCAAACCTGTAAGGTTTCAAACAAATTTAAATTACAATAAAATTTTGTTAAAATATTGATTGTCAACGTTTTAGATGTATGTCAACTGCCTACTTACTAGGTTTCAATTTGGGTTGAATTCGGCGTTTTCCAGACCGACGGGTACGTGTGTGCCTTGGTGAAAAATAGTGGGGTCATCAATGGGATAGCTGATGCGTTCGCCCGTTTGGAAGTTGAAACGATTTTCGTATTCGGGACAAAGTGGACATTTAAAAATAATCCAATCGCCCGCTCGACGGCTCGTACAAGCATGGAATTCACCTTCTTGGTCATTTGATTCAAATCGTATTTGCATGGCTATTTCGTTTTTTAAATGTTAAAAGAAAGACAAAACCTTCATTTTCTTGCAGTTAAATGAACTAAATCTGTAGAAAAAAGCATTACATTCGAGTACCAGTTATTTTTATTTAAACATACTAACCCCCAGAAAATGAACCTACAAAAAATTTTGTGGTTTGGCTCTCCCACGGAGTCAACTGCGCCGTTCAACACTGCTACTTCTTCCGATTATTATCTGGAACCACTTCCGCGCAATCTTTCTACCGATTATCTGAATTTATTGGGGCATTTTGCTGCTGCCATTATTCGCCACGAACAGACCGACCAAGAAAGTTTTAGACTGTTGAGCAATTTGCGGCGACTGCATCCTGACGTGCCTTTAATTTTATTAGCTGAAAATCTGACTAAGTCAGAAATCATCGAAGCGTTCCGTACTGGGGCGACGGATTGTGTGGAAGAACCAATTGATTTGGAGGGGTTTGTATGCCAGATAGAACGGCTGATGCAAGAAAAGGTTACACCAAAGATAAATAAGATTTACACGATTTTAAATGACATTGGCAAAAAGATCACAGCCACATTTCATAGTTCTGCGAATTATCATTTTGCACCGCCCGTTTTTTTACAAAAAGCAAGCGACGAACAAAAAGCAGCTCCGGTCATCCGAATCCAATTTTTTGGCGATTTTCACCTGTCGGTCAATGGCAAGGAAGTACCGTGCAATCTTTCTAAACGAGAGAAGTCTTTACTTGCCTATTTACTCGTGCACCACCACCGTCCCGTACATCGCGACCGGCTTATAGATCGGTTTTGGGCAGATACGTCTTCCAATGGCGCGCGCAATTCGCTGCACGTCGCTATTTCCGGCATTCGGCGTTGGTTGGAGCGGATCGAGCCGTCTTACTATTATATCTCTTTTCATAATAATATGTACAGTTTCAATCCAGCCGTGAAAATAGAAAGCGACCTTTCTTTTTTTCTTGATTATTTTCAGGAGGCTTGGAAGTGGGAGCAACAAGAGAATTTGGAAGAAGCACTGCATGCGTATCACCGGGCGTTTGGGTTTTATCGCGACCCGTTTTTGGCAGAGTTGGAAGGAGAGGATTGGATTATGGAAGAGCGGCGTCGCTTGGAGGAGAAATTTATTGTAGTTTTAAAAACACTGGGTGATTATTTTATAAAATACGAACAATTTGATTTTTCGATTCGCCTGTTTGAAAAGATTTTAGAAATAGATAATTGCTACGAATACGCCTATCGCGCCTTAATGCAAAGCTATCATGCTAAAAATAGGACCGAGCAGGCAATTCGGCAATACCATGCTTGCGTGGCTGCAATGGCGCACGAACTCAATGCCAAGCCATCCGGCGAGACGACGCATTTGTATCGCTTTATTTGTCAGCAAGTACAAGTTTTGTCATAAAAACGGGAAAATCAATGATGCAATCGGTCAGCCGACTTTGGAATCGTCTGACCTTTCAAAACCTAAAAATCGCTTCCCTTGCCAGCTTCCGCCTTCGTTATACGGAAGAAATCGAGCAAACAATTCTTCTTTGTACCAGCCGAGTTCGCGGGTTTTTTTTACGACTTCGCTGTGGTGTGGACTTTTGTAGGCGTAGGCTTTCATGTAATGACTATTTTTCCAGAGGCTAAATGTGGCTTGCTGTATAATCGGTAGCTCGCCAATGCCGACTGAAAAAAGTAAGCCTTCGCGATGCTCGACGGAGCGGCTCACTGGCGGCACAAATTGCCAAAATCGCCATAAATGTTGGGTGCGAATGGTGGCGCGGGTGAGGACTGCCACGAGTTGTTCGTCATTGGGTGATTCCGTGATTTGAAAAGGCGCTTTGCCGTCCCATTGTCCATGCGCCATGACGGTGCGCAGGAAGACCGTCCAATGTTCGGAACTCTGGTTTAAATATTTTCTAAAAAGGAAATGCGTTGCAAAAAATTGTTGTGCGAAATCTTCTGATTTCCAAACTGCTAATAATCCATACACGCCCCAATTTGGACTACTACTGAATCCATTGCCACCGCCGCTGCCGAGCATTTTAGCAAATTGTAAACCAGTAATATTTTTCAATAAAAACGGCGATAGCCCCATCTGGCGAAAAGCCCAAAAGCGATTTTTGAATCCTTCAAACCGGAAAAAAGTAATCGTTACAATCTGATTTTCAGCCATAGGAGCCATAACAGCCGAAGTAGAAAAAGGTTAAAGAGGTGAAGGGTGATTGGTGAAGGGTGATTGGTAAGGGGTGATTGGTGAAGGGGTGATTGGTGAAGGGTGAAACGTGATTTGTTATTAGTGAGACGCAAATCACAATCCCATTTCACAATTCACAAATTACCAATCCCATTTCACAATTCACAAATTACCAATCCCATTTCACAATTCACAAATCCCGTTTCACAATTCACAAATCCCGTTTCACAATTCACAAATCCCGTTTCACAATTCACAATTCACAAATTACCAATCCCATTTCACAATTCACAAATCCCATTTCACAATTCACAAATCCCGTTTCACAATTCACAATTCACAAATTACCAATCCCGTTTCACAATTCACAAATCCCGTTTCACAATTCACAAATCACAAATCCCATTTCGCAATTCACAAATTACCAATCCCATTTCCCATTTCACAAATCCCGTTTCACAATTCACAAATCCCGTTTCACAATTCACAAATCCCATTTCACAATTCACAATTCACAAATCACAATTCACAAATCACAAATTACCAATCCGGTTTCTTGTTTTACTTTTTAGCTTTGTTAAAGTGTAACTAATTAACAGAATTGTCGTTACTTTGGTAACTTAACGATTTTTTAAATATGAAGTATATTATTGGCTTACTCCTATTGTTTAGTGCAATTTTCACTTTTGGGCAATCGGTTGAAGATTTGGAATTGCAACTAAAAGACGCAAGAGACAGCAAAGAACGTATGACGCTGTCGTATGAATTGGCAGAGGCATACTCTAAAACGGATGCAAAAAAAGCGTTGGATTATGCGCGTAAAACCTACGACTTAGCCACCAGCGCGAAAAATAACAGCTTGGCAGCGCAAACCGCTTTCCTCATTTCCGATTTGTATGACAAACAACGCAGAGATAACGAAGCCGCCAATTGGCTCAAAACGACCGTGAGTTTTGCAAAGCAAGCCGGCGATGCGGATTTGATTATCAGAGCGGTGGTCAAACAAGGAAAGTTAGCGGGCAAAGACCGTGATTATCGGAAAGCGTCTCAGATTTATGAAGAAGCATTTACTTATTTTAGTTCCAAAGGGACGAGTATCAGCAGTTTAGAACGAAGATATGATTTACAAAAAGCGCAATTAGAACGAGAAAAACGCGATTTGGAAGGGCAACGCAACCAGCTCGAAAACGACATTAAATCATTGATGTCCGAACGCGATCAATTGAGTTCCGACAAAACCAATTTGCAAGCAAAGCAGGAAGAATTGGTGCAAGCCAAGCAAAAGGTAGAAAAAGAAATTACTAAAAAGTCAGAAGAATTGGAAACGGTATCGCAGGAAAAAGCAAAAGTCTCGGCATTGGCAGAGGAAAAAGAGGCACAAGTGAAACAGCTTTCGCGGGCGGCGTTGGAGCAGCAAGCGGCGGTAGATGCAGCGCGGGCGCAGGTAGCAGAGGCACAAGTAGAGAGTGTAAAGAGTGAAAATATTCGTAATATGGCGATTGGTGGCGCGGCGTTTTTTGTAATGGTGTCGCTTTTGTCGTATTGGCGGTATCGCACGAGCCGTCGGGCAAAAGGCGTATTGGAAGAAAAAAATAAAATCATTGAAAAAGAGCGGCAGAACTCGGATAATCTGTTATTGAATATTCTACCTCATGCCATTGCACAAGAACTGAAAGAACACGGAAAAGCACGCGCCCAGCGATTCGACCAAGCGACGGTTTTGCTCGCAGATTTTAAAAATTTTACTAAAATAGCGGAAAAACTCACGCCAGAAGAGTTGGTCGGGCAATTGGATACGTGTTTCAAAGCGTTCGATTTTATTATTCAGCAATATCCTGATATTGAGAAGATTAAGACAATTGGTGATGCGTATATGTGCGCCAGTGGCTTGACTAAAAATGCGGCTTATCCAGATAATCTTTTGCGTGCTGCTATAGAAATGCAGGCATTTTTAGAGGAACAACGATTGGAAAATATTCGACTCGGCAAACTGTTTTTTGAAGCGCGGATTGGTATTCACACAGGTCCGGTGGTGGCGGGTGTAGTGGGCGTGAAAAAATTTGCTTATGACATTTGGGGTGATACGGTCAACATTGCTGCTCGCATGGAAGCAAGCTGCGAAGAAGGGCAAATCAATATCTCCCAAACAACGTACCAGTGGGTGGCTTCTCATTTTGAATGCCAATATCGC
>Ga0163147_10001671_pt1 | contig 33312 bp, 22 predicted proteins | sample OliLakLV19MP6G1_FD_148597 | JGI IMG/M metagenome (GOLD analysis project Ga0163147, IMG submission 148597) | Freshwater microbial mat bacterial communities from Lake Vanda, McMurdo Dry Valleys, Antarctica- Oligotrophic Lake LV.19.MP6.G1 | ecosystem: Environmental > Aquatic > Freshwater > Lake >...
GCGTCCGCGAACATTTCTTGAAAGTTCGCCAAGCCGATCCATTCGGGCGGCGACAGCAAGTTCCAATCCTGAAATGCCAGTGTGAACGAGGTGAGGATCGGCAGCAAAATGAAGATCGAAAGTCCGATCAAACTGGGCGCAAGAAAAAACAGCACCCATTTCCATTTGTTCCAACCGGTCTGCCACGTCATCTTACTTCATCCAGTGAAAAATCTTTGCCAAAAAAACTAAAACGAAACGCCCGCCTCGACGAGCGGCGACTCGAACAGCTTGCCGATCACCAAACTCGCCGCGCCCCGCGCCCACGCATGATCGTCGGTAGCTTCTACAATCACCTGTACATCGTCTAGCAACCCATTGAAGGTGTGCGCCCGCAGTGCGTCCATCATGGGTGCAATGCGATAATGACCCGCGACCACGCCCTCCCCGCTGATGATCAACAGGGACGGACATAACAAATTGATGATCGTAGATAAGCCAATGCCTAAAATTTCGCCGCTGCGCTTGAGTGCCGCCCGCGCCAGCTTATCGCCTGAGTCTGCCAGTGCCAGCACATCTTCGAGCGTGTGCGGAGCGTCTTCCGCTGAGCGCGACTGGCGCACATAGGCAATCACAGCGGGATCAGCAGCGAAGGCTTCCAGACACCCACGCTTACCACAGGTGCAAATAGGACCCGCCGCGTCAAATGTGATGTGTCCGAACTCTCCCATGCCACCTTTTGCGCCTTGATAGAGTTGATGATTAATCACCATACCCATTCCGATGCCGCGTCCGATGGTGACAACAACAAAGTTATTGATATGACGTCCCGCGCCGAAAAGCTGTTCGCTCAACGTCAGGGTATTCACGTCATTTTCAATATAAACGGGCAGATGCAGCCGCACCCGCATAAGTTCTGCCAGAGGCAGATCACGCCAGCCGAGATAGGGCGAATAATGGACAACCCCAAGCTGTGGATAAGTCACCCCCGCCACGCCCACCCCGACGCCGAGTAACTTGTGGCGGTCAATGCCCGATGCGCTCACTGTTGCATCGACGGCATCGGCTAATGCGTTGGCGATCACAGCCGGATCGTGATCGGCGGGCATGGGAACATCTTGATAACGCAAGACTTTGGCTTCGAGATCCGTTAGAGCGCAGACAATGCGATGTTCCATCAGCTTTAGCCCGATAGCACAGCCCGCGTCCGGGTTGAGACGCAGCAGCGTTTGCCGCCGTCCACCCGTATAATCCCCTTCGCCAACCTCTAACAACCATGCATCTTTGATGAGTTCTTGCGTGATCTGCGACACCGCACCCATGCTCAACCGGGAAATTTCGGTCAATTGCGTGCGTGACAGCGCCCCATGTCGCCTGACCGTATTCAGGATCAGGTTGCGATTGATGGCTTTAATGAGGTCTTTGTTGCCGCGCACAAACGTGTTCACAAATGTTTTTTCATTCAGTGAAATAAGATGTTTTTACTGTACATGATTTTGGAAGTCATGTCAACAGATGCAGGGCACAAACCTATGGTGTTAGATGCGTGGGCGGAAGAGCAAAATGCCAGTTGTCGCTTACATCTGTTCATGTCTATGTCTGGTTTACGCAGGTATGGACCTGAGGGGTAGAGTGACTTCCGCGCCGCTCATCGCAGACAGCACGACTGCTAAGCGGGTTGCACATTGAGCAGTACGCCAATGTCACATTAGAAATCCGTTCGATGATTCGCCCCGTTGGGTGTCATATGACATTGGCGTAGTATTGTCGGGAACGATATCTGGAATGTGATTGCGGTGCTTGCAGTCACAACTTGGATTGAGCCGACGCGGTTGACACGCGCCCAGTTCATAACCTATCGTGAGCGAGATTTTGTTATGGCGGCGCGTTCGCTCGGTGCGTCGCATGGGTGGCTCATCTTTATCCACATTCTGAGGAATACGCTTTCGCCCTTAATCGTGTCGTTTACATTTGCCGTGCCATTGGCGATTTTTGCAGAGGCGGGGTTGAGCTTTCTCGGTATCGGCATCACCGAGCCAACCGCCAATTGGGGCAAGAGGGTAGGGTTCGGGAATAGACAATTTTATCCGCGTGTACTATCTATCATGTCGCGCTGTTCCCGACGATGCTGTCGTTCTCATTCATGGGCGATGGGTTGCAGGAAGCACTCGATCCGCAGCGCGCCGACTACAAGTAAAGTAAGGTGAAGTCTAAATATCTTGATTCTGCGGCAGAATCACGACATCCCGAATGGTGACGTGAGGCGGCTGCGATAGCATGAAAATGACGACTTCCGCGATATCCTCGGAGCGAACCGCCGTGCGCTGTGCGATCCGTTTATCAATCTCCGCCGCGTCCGTTAAGCCCCATAATTCGTTTGCGACGGTACCCGGCGCAATCGAGCCAACGCGGATACCCGACGACGCCACTTGCCGACGGAGTGTATGCACGAACGTTTGAAGGGCGTGCTTCGACGCGCTGTAAACCGGTTCGTCCCGCATATCAATCACCCCTGCAATTGAGCTTGTGACGAGAATATCGCCTGTTCCCTGCGTTATCATGTGTGGCAGCACCGCGTCTACGCAGCCTATCACCCCTTTGACGTTCACATCAATCATGTTCACCCAGGTGGCTGTGTCACACCGTGCGAAATCGCCGGCACTATACAGTGCCGCATTGGCGAACAGGACGTCAACGCGACCAAAATGCGCCATCGTCGTCTCGACCATACGGCTCACATCTTCCGCGCTCGACACATCGGTAGGCACGTCAATGGCTGACTCGCCCAGTTCCTCCGCCAGCGCACGCAGTTTGTCCGCCGAACGCGCCGCCAGTGCTACTTTACAACCCAGACGCGCCAATGCACGCGCCGTCGCCGCGCCAATTCCAGAGCTTGCGCCCGTCACAATGACAACTTTCCCCGCCAGTCGATGCTCCATAATCACTTCCTTTCGCATTAAGTGAGATTGAATTCGGTTGAGAAAGGATGGTGCTAGCTATCGCTAGTCTAGCACCATCGCATCAAACGAGTGAAAACTAGTTAGTTAGCCCCAGCAATTTGCCAAGCCATAGTCGGTATCTTCGCTTTCGATACCCTCCACCGGATTAGCGGTGATCAGCGTCACGCCTGTATCGGTATAGCCTTCCGGGCTAATGCCAGTAAGCGTATAATATGCCAGCGCTTCCACGCCCATACTCGCCATACGCAGCGGATACTGCTGTGAGGTCGCCGCGATGCGACCATCCGCGATACCAGCAACACCTGCACAACCACCATCCACCGAAACAATCATCACATCGTCAGCTACGCCAGCATTCTCCACCGCAGTATAAGCACCGAACGCCGCCGGTTCATTGATCGAGTAAACCAGATTGATGTCGGGGTTGGCAACGAGGCAGTTTTCCATCGCCGTCTGACTGGTTGTTTGGTCGCCCTGAGAGTCTTGTACGCAGACTACCTGATCGCTTTCTAGGTCAATGCCAAAGCCCTCTAGGAAACCACCCTGCCGCAAGTCACCCACCGTGATACCCGGCGGGAAGCTCATCAAGGCGATGATCGCCTCATCGGGATTTTCCATCGCGGCACGCGCATACTGCCCGATCAAGACACCTGCCTGGAAGTTATCGGTCGCAAACAGCCCGTTAGTCGCATCTATCGGCTCGGTGGGGGTATCGAGCGCGATGACGACGACACCCTGTTCACGCGCCCACTCGATGGTTGGCACAATCGTTGACGAATCGGCGGGTACCAGCAGAATACCCGTTACGCCCGCTGCCACCATATTTTCGATGGCGGTTACTTGACTCGCATTGTCGGTATTGGACTCGCCAGAGGCGTTTAACAAGGTAATGCCGAGCGCGTCGGCAGCCGACTGTGCGCCTTCGCGCATACTAATGAAGAAGGGATTTGACTCGGTCTTCGTGATCAAACCGATGATGACTTCTTCCCCCCGTTCAGCGAGCGCAGTCGCCATTTCCTCAACGCTCATCGCGCCCATCGCGGCGGGGTCTAGTTCCTCTTGCGGTCCCGCGAGATCAATGAATGCTTGATCAGGCGCTTCGTGGAAGACGAGGTTCATGGCACAAACGACATTGGATCGTGTCACCGTGCGCCCCGGCACGACGACGTAGACAGGTGGCACCCGTCCAGCGAAATGGTACAGCGCGATCATCGCCTCAGCCACACCTTGATCGTAAGGATGCTGTGCTGCCGTCCCGATGAACTGCGATCCTCTGGCGATCCACAAGCCAGAGTCGCTGCTCAAGTCTACCGACGTAACCACGACATCGGTGCGGCTCATGCCGTTCACTGCTTGGGCACATGCCGTGCCTAGACCATCCCATGCCGTCCAGAACCCGGCGATGTCAGGAGTGCGTGTGAGGACATTCTCACAAGCCGCCGTCGCGTCTTCCACCGAGTTGACATCCTCGTCGAACACGATTTCGATGCCCGGATATTGTGCAAACGTATCCAGCGCCCCCATGCGCCGCTGTTCGGTCTGGAAAACGTGAAAGCCCCAGCGTAGAACAGCAACCTTGCCCACGCCGTCCAACGATTCCGCGATCAGTTCAGCGGCAGAGGCACCGATAGAGTAGTTGTCCGACGCCCCAAGCCCGAGATAGTCTTCACCCGGAACAAGTCCCGTCGGCATACTGTCGATCAGCACGACTTGAATGCCGGCGTCCGAGATGCTTTGCGTCACGTTACCCAGCGCGTCATTATCGACAGGGATGGTAAAAATGACATCGGGATCAAGCTCGATCAGGCTTTCAATATCTGCGATTTGTTTTTCCGCCCGAAGTTCGCCGTCGGTCACTGCAATCACTTCGATGCCGTATTGCGCCAGCGTTTCGGTGATACCCGCCACCTGAAGCTGCGGCCAGTCGCTCGAGAGCATGTGCATCGCAATCGCTGCGGTAAAGTTGCCAGCGCGGATGATTTCTGCATCTGCTTCCGTAATCTCAAGATCAGACAGCGGAGTTGCCGTTTCACCGTTTGGTCCCGTGCCAACAATCGGCAGTTCACCGGAACACATGATTTCCTCAGGCATCACTTCCTGAGCCAACGAACCGTGCAGCGTAAACAAGAGGATCAACGCCAGTGCAATAAGCGGAAGCTGCTTCAAAGTGGACTGTCTGCGTAAAATCTTTTGCATGTGAAATTCTCCTATGAGACGAATACTATAATCGAAAAATGGTCGCGTCTGAATAGACCTGTCGGCTATTGTTTCCCTCGCTCCCTCCTTCCACAGGTGAATGGTTCACCTGTTCACCAAAATTGAATGGGGCATCGGCTACGATGTCTTTTCCGCAAAAAAGACCGCCGCGATGATAATCACCCCCTTGATGATCAATTGGACATTGGTTCCAATGCCCAATAGGATCAACCCGTTATTCAGGACGCCGATAATGAATGCGCCGACCAGCGTCCCGACAATCGTTCCCTTGCCACCGAATAGGCTGGTGCCGCCGAGAATCACAGCGGCAATCACGTCGAGTTCCAGTCCCTCGCCGACATACGGGCGTCCCGCATAGAGGCGTGCCGTCATCAGCAGCCCACCAAGACCCGCCGCCAAGCCACTCATGATCAGCGTAAACAGCTTGACCATGTTTGTGTTCACGCCAGAGAAGCGTGCAGCCATCAGGTTTCCGCCTGTTGCCTGCACAAAGCGCCCAATAATCGTGTGCTTGTAAAGGAAATAGGTGGCAACAAAGACCACTGCCATCCAGATCACCATCGTCGGGATCGGACCAAGGCTGCCCGCGCCCCAAATCTCCGTAAAATCGTCGTTGATGAACACAATCGTCAGCGTACCCGTAATCGTCAGGGCGATACCGCGTGCGATTCCCATGCTGCCAAGCGTGACCAAAAATGACGGAATCTTCGCCCGCGTGGTTAGTAATCCATTGAACAGTCCGAATAAAGCCCCGGTGAGCAAGCCCGCCGCACTTGCGACAAGCCAATGCCCCCCGTCGCGCAGGACAAAGGACGCCATCACGCTGGATAACGCCATGACCGCGCCAATCGACAGGTCGATCTCCCCTGCGGTCAGCACAAACGTCATCGCTAACCCGATGATGGACACGACGGCTGTTTGTTTCGCAATATTCAATAGATTCGACGACGTAAGAAACTGAGGACTGGCAAATGTAAAAGCGACCATCAGGGCGATCAGCGCGAGGTAGACCATCCACTGACGTAGGCGCGTTCGCATCACAGCCGTAGCCGAAGTGTGCGTGTTATCTCTTGCTTCAGTGGTTTTGCTCGGTTCCGAAATCATGAAGACTTTTTCTTCCCTTCGCCAAAATCTTTTCCATTATCTTCGCCATGATTTTTTCTTCGGTCACTTCTTCCTGCAAGAATTCGCCCTGAATCCTGCCGTCGTACATCACGAGCATTCGATGACTCAGCGCAATGATCTCCGGCATGTCCGATGAAATCAGCAAGATTCCGATGCCGCTCTCGGTGAGGTTGCGAATAAGCTGGTGAATTTCCGCCTTCGAGCCTACGTCCACACCCAACGTTGGCTCGTCAAGGATAAGAATCTTGGGCTTTCCAGACAGCCACTTTCCCAAGACCACCTTTTGCTGGTTGCCGCCACTCAGGAAGCGGACGATTTTGGTCACATCCGGCGGCACGATCCGCAGTTGCTGTACTGCCTCAAGTGCGATCCGGCGGCAAGCACGGGCATTCACAATACCCCAGCGCGAATTCTGACGGATCAAAGGGAGTACAATATTCTGCTCAACGCTGTGCCGCATGATCAAACCCTGTAAATGCCGGTCTTCTGGCACAAGCACCATCCCCGCCCTGAGCGCCGCGCCGGGGCTGGACACCCCTAGCACCTGACCGTTGATGCGGATTTCGCCCGTGTCAAACGGGTCAATGCCTATCAACGCTCTGGCGACTTCAGATCGCCCGCTGCCGATAAGTCCGGCTAACCCTAAAATCTCCCCTTGTTTGAGCGAGAAGGAGATGTCATGCAGTACCCCCGCCCGCGAAAGCCCGCGCACGTCGAGCAGCGGCGGCTGTCCTTCAGGTAGCTTAAATTGTGGTTTCACTTGTTTTCTGTCCACGTCGAGTAGATCACGTCCGACCATCAGTCGCACAATTTCGTCGATGCTTATTTCTTTTGCCTCGAATGTCCCAACGCGCTTTCCGTCTCGCAGTACCGTAACACGATCTGCCAATTTGCCAATCTCGTCCATGCGGTGCGAAATGTAGATAATTCCAACGCCCTGGTTGCTAAGTGCCTTCACCATACGGAAGAGGTTTTCCGCTTCATCCAACGTCAGCGATGATGTCGGTTCGTCCATGATCACAATGCGTGATCCCAGCGAAAGCGCCTTCGCAATTTCGGCAAGCTGGCGTTCCGCCGTACGCAGTTGCGCCACTGGCGTCGTTGGATTGAGGCGTATCTGATAGGCGTCGAGCAGCGTTTTGGTTTGGCGAATCATCGCACGCTCGTTCACGATTCCAAACGCACGCTGGAGTTCTTTACCGAGAAATATGTTTTGGGCAACTGTAAGCTGCGGAATTTGGCTTAGCTCTTGGAAAATGATGGAGATTCCAAGCGAGCGTGCTTCGTGGACGTTGCGAATTTGAACACGCCGCCCATCGAGGAAAATCTCACCCGTATCCATTTCGTAGACGCCGGTTAGAATTTTCATGAGGGTCGATTTGCCCGCGCCGTTTTCGCCCACGAGCGCGTGAATTTCTCCGGGTCTCAAGTCGAAGTTGACGTTCGTAAGCGCCTTGACGCCAGAGAATGTTTTGCTGATGTCCTTCATAAACAGTACGCCGTGATCGACTCCCAATCTTCCGCGCCTTTGCCCGTTTAACAGCAGGATGGTTGATCGCTGTCTAAAGCGTAGCAGAACTTATGTTAAGAACCTGTGAGAGGGGAATTCGGTAATGTGGGAAAGTTGTGAGAGGCGTGGGCGTTATGCTTTCTCGCGCAGCACGAACAAATAGCCAATCCCGCGTTCGGTAATAATCCGCTTGGGAATTTCGGGATCATCCTCCAATTTGAGGCGCAGATAGCGGATATAGGTTCGCAGACTCTGAGTCTCGCCGACAAACTCGGAATCCCATACCCGCGCCACCAATTCATCCGTCAGCATAAGTCGGTTAGCGTTCGACATCAGAATGTGCAGCAGCTTAAATTCCGTGTGCGAAAGCTTGACCGACTTCTCGCCAATGCTGCAAGTGCGTTCCCGACAGTGCAGAACCACGTCATCACGCACGATGTCGGGTGAATCTTCTGTAGAACGGGAAAAACTTGCCCGGCGCAGCACAGCACGCAAACGGGCGAGTAGTACCTTTTGGCTGAAGGGCTTCACGATGTAGTCGTCTGCGCCAATATGCAGTCCGTCTACCATCGTGTCTTCGCCACTGCGAGAGGTTAAGACGATAATTGGAATATCCGAAAACTCCCGCACCCGCTGACAAAGTGCCAAACCGTCCATATCCAAAAGAATCAGGTCGAGGATAAGCGCGTCGGGCTGATGCGTAATTAGAATTTCTAGACCTGTCCGCCCTGACGCAGCCGTCAACACCGTGTACCCCTCCGCTTGTAGATTGATTTGGAGGAGACGACGGATGCTAGGGTCGTCGTCGATGACGAGAAGTGTCGTGTTATTCGTCATCGATGGATACTAATAGTCGATCTACTGTGGCAAAAAGTTGGTGGATTCCGAAAGGCTTCACCAAACAAGCGACGGCTCCGGCTGCCAATGTACGTGCCTGCTCGTCCGGGCGGGCTAACGCTGTGATTGCCAGTACCGGAATGCGCGATAAGTTTTCATCCTGTTGTGTAAAGGCAAGGAAATCCCACCCACTGACGGTGGGAAGCATTAGGTCAAGCAGCACGAGGTTAGGACGATGGGTTTGCAGATACGCCAGTGCATTGATGCCCTCGTTGTAAACAACCACGTTATAGCCTTCTGCCGTCAAATTAAGTTCGACGAGCCTTGCAAGCAGGCGGTCATCTTCGACGACGAGGATAGTCTTCACTTAATGCTACCGTTCTCAACCAGTTCAAGGGCAAGCGGGAGTGAAAATGAAAAGGCGCTCCCACGTCCGGGTGTGCTTTTAGCCCAGATGCGCCCGCCGTGACTCTCGATGATCCCTTTGCAAATAGGCAGTCCAAGCCCACTCCCTTCAATGCCTGCTCGCTCATGGTTAGGCACTCGGTAAAAACGCTCGAAGACTCGGGTCAAGTGTTCTGGAGGAATGCCCATCCCTTCGTCTTCCACTGTGATGACGACTCCCCCATACTCTTTATCGACCACACCAGAAACCATAATCGTGCTGCCCTGTAAAGAGTATTTAACGGCATTGTCAATCAGATTATGCAGCACTTGTTCAATACGTTTAGGGTCGGCATAGACAACCGGGAAATCGAGCGGAAAATTAACTGTTGTAAGCGTCCCACGTTGGATTTTTCGCTGTTTTGCCTTCACCAAACGCTCGGCAAGGTCGGGCAGCCACAGGGGTTCCTGTTCGATCCGCAGTATTCCCTTCTCTAAGCTGGAAATATCGAGTAGATTGTCTACGAGTTCGGTGAGGCGATCACAGCCACTGGTAATCGCTTCGAGACATTCCTTCCGAATTTCCTCACTCCAGGGACGCGACATGACCGTCTCAGCGTAGCCTCGAATAATCGCCAGCGGTGTGCGGAGTTCATGCGAAACGAGCGAGACAAACTCTCGGCGCAAGCGGTCAGCCTCACGAAGTGCCATCACTTGACTGGTTTCAGCCACCAGCATCTCGACGACAGAGCGTAAATTGGTTTCATCTGCCGGCATCGTGCCAAGTATTTTCCCTTCCTTGATCACGCTGACCCGATCAGCAACATGCGGAATCTCGTCGGGGCGGGAGGACACGTACAACACGCTTGTTCCCCTGCGAATAAGGGTGCTGATGACACGAAAAAGTTGACTCACATCAATTTCGGTTAAGCCGCGTGTTGGTTCGTCCAACAACAGAATCGACGGTTTAATACAGAGTGCTTTCGCAATTTTCACAACTTGCTGCTGGGCTAACGTTAAATCCTTAGCCCGTTGTTGAAGGTCAATCTTAACTTCCATCAGGTCGAGGACTTCCTGAATGGTTTTGTGAAGTCCAATCCAATCGATGACTGGAAACCCCCAACGACGCTTGCCGCTGAGGTAGTTCAGGAGGATATTGTCAATCACACTCATCGAAGGCACGAGGCTAGACTCATGGTGAACGACCCCGATGCCCAACCGGGCGGCAACACGCGGACTACTTACATTGACCGGAGAACTGCCAATCGATATAAGTCCAAAGTCGGGTCGCTCCACACCGGAGAGGATTTTTACTAGTGTGCTTTTGCCAGAGCCATCCACGCCGAGTAGAACGTGAACCTCACCCTGTCTCAAAGACAGCGTAACCCCATTCAGAGCATTCGCGCCAGCGTAGCTCTTGCACAGATTTTCAATATGAAGTGCGATTCGATCTCTATCGCCCATCGTCGCCGCTCTGGTTCCACATAGGCTAATGCGCTGTCCAACCGCCATCGACTAACAAAATTGTGCCAGTCACCAGATCGGCGGCGGACGATGCGAGGTAAATGACCGCTCCGGCTACATCCATCGTATCACCGACGCGACCAATCGGTAAGCGCGACAGTACATCGGCGGCAAATGCGGGCGTATCGAGGCGCTCGGCAGTTCCCGGTGTGCGGATAAACGTCGGAGCGACGGCATTCACCGTAATGCCATACTGCGCCCATTCCAACGCCAGTACACGGGTAAGTTGATCGACACCGCCTTTACTGGCACAGTAGACCGCATGGCGAAGAATACCGACTTGCCCCGCCTGTGAACTCATGTTGATGATGCGCCCGTAACCCTGCGCGATCATCACTTCACCAGCCGCCTGACTCATGAAAAACAAACCTTTGAGGTTCACATCAATGAGTTCATCCCAATCAGCCTCAGTCACATGGACAGCATCATGATTCGCGCCGACCCCCGCGTTGTTCACCAGAATATCCAGCCGCCCGAAGTGCGAGACCGTTTCTTGCACAGCATTGGTAATTTGTTGCAGATTCTGCATGTCGAGAGCTACCGCGTGCGCCTGTCCCCCTTCGTCCTCGATCTGTTGAACGAGTTCGTGCAGTGACTCTAGTCCGCGTGCGGCGACCACGACTTTCGCCCCGGCATGAGCCATTGCCAACGCCAGATCGCGTCCAATGCCTTTGCTTGCGCCAGTCACGAGCGCAATTTGTTCTTGTAGATCAAAGCGAGGATAATTCATGTTAATCCTTCAAAAATGACTTTACAGCACGTTTTATATATATAGTCTACCAGTTCGCATGAAGATGGTCTGTCATGAGAATAGCAGTATTATCGTATACTCTGCAAATCAACACAAAATTTCCCGCCTGACGCGGCGGCGCGGTTGAAGCGCGAATGATCGAATTGACGGCATGACAATATCATGGATAGCCACTGTAACCCTCTTTCATGAGCGCAATCAGGCGCTGCGTGGCTTTCTGTCCCATCTGGTAAGGATGTTGCACGATGGTGGTTAGGAGTGGACTTGTTCGAGCATTGTGATGATCATCGCATAGCCGCTTTGGTGCATCAACTTACCGAAGCGGAGCAGGTCAGGATCGGGCGATGTGATGCAAGTTGCCTTCGCACTTTAAGTCGCCCCGGTCAGTACATACTTGGTGACGGTCTACGCGGTGTGATTGGCGCTCACCCTCAATCGTCCCGGCGACGAACACATGGGTGTGGCATAAACGCTTCCAATAGGAGTAAAAGCGGTACAAATAGGTTATGATCAACATGAAGTAAGAAGGTACTTTGAAACAGGATGCTCGATGACAATCCTAAGCATGAATGCACTCCTCTTATATGCCAGCGAGCTTCGTAAAATTTATGCGACGGGAAATGCTACCGAACACACTTACCGTCCCGCGCTGAACACGTTGTTAAACTCGCTTGACCCTGATCTCCGTGCGCTTAACGAACCACAACGGAGCGAAGCTGGAATGCCAGATTACTTACTGGCGCGTGGGGTGATTCCGGTTGGATATATTGAAGCAAAAGACCTTGATAAAGATTTAGACAAATTAGACAGCCGGGAATTAGCCCAGCAAGTACGCTATCAGAGTGCCTACGGCAATTTGATTTACACCAACTATTTAGAATTTCGTTGGTACGAGTTTGATCAAGAGATTGACCGTTTAAGCATTGGTGAACTCAAACGCGGCAAGCTGACGATTGACGAGACGCAGTTGGGGGCGCTGGATAGTCTGCTGCGGCGTTTTGCTGAAAAGACCGCGCCGGAAATTCAATCGGTTGAAGCACTGGCGCGGCGCATGGCGGCGATGACACGCGAAATCGCACGTTTGATCGTATTTGAACTGAAATTAGAAACGCCGCCGCCCGGCTTGAAAGGCTTATGGGTATCGTTTCAAGATAAGTTGATCCTGAACCTAGAATTAGACGCATTTGCCGATATGTACGCCCAAACGATTGCCTATGGTTTGTTCGCGGCACGAATGCGCTATCAGAAAAAGCCAGATATGTTCACCGTTGAAAGCGCCTTTCGCAGTTTGCCGCCGACCAACCCGCTTTTGAAGCAGTTGTTTACCAACATCGCGGCGAATTTAGGTGAACGGGTGAGTTCGGTTGCCGACGGGCTGGCGCGGGTGCTGGCATATGCCAAAGTTGATGAAATTATGGCGGGGTTTGGTCGCAGCACGCAGCGCCGTGACCCAGTATTTCACTTTTACGAAACGTTTTTGAGTGTTTACGACCAGACCACCCGTGAAAAACGCGGGGTCTATTACACCCCTGAACCCGTAGTGTCGTTCATTGTGCGTGCCGTTGATCACGTATTGCGAACGGACTTTGGCAAACCGGATGGTTTAGCTGACGCCAGTACGTATATCCTTGATCCGGCAGTGGGGACGGGGACGTTTTTACACGAGGTGATTGACCTGATTCACGACCATATGGAGGGACGTGGGCAGCTTGGAGCATGGGATCGTTATGTGAACGACAAGCTGTTGGGGCGCATCTTCGGCTTTGAACTACTGATGGCGTCTTACACCATTGCTCACATGAAATTGGGTTTACAGCTTGAACAATACGGTTACACCTTCAACAGTGAACGACGCTTAGGTTTGTATTTGACCAACACCCTGGAATCACCCGATGCGGTGAAAGTGGCGGGCGGCGGGATGGATTATTTTCTGGCAGATGAAAGCCAGCACGCAGCAGCGGTGAAAAAAGAAAAACAGATCATGGTGGTGTTAGGCAACCCGCCCTACAGCGGACACAGCGCCAACCGGAGTTATGAAGAAGTTGAGGTCATTCGACAGACCCCCGGCAAACTGACAAAAACAGGCGTGACGGCAGTGGCACGTAAATCCATCATCCGGCAGAAGAACTTTATCGGGACGCTGCTTGACGATTATTACCAGGTGGATGGCAAGCCGTTGGGCGAACGCAACCCCAAATGGCTGCAAGACGATTATGTCAAGTTCATTCGATTTGGACAGTGGCGCATTGACCAGACCGGTTACGGTGTGCTGGCCTATGTGACCAATCACGGCTACATCGATAACCCGACGTTTCGCGGGATGCGCCAGCAGTTGATGAAGGCGTTCACCGATATTTACATCCTCAACCTGCACGGCAACAGCAAGAAGAAAGAACGCACACCCGAAGGTGGTGCTGACGAAAACGTCTTCGATATTCAGCAGGGCGTCGCAATCGGGGTGTTCGTCAAGAATACGCTGAACCCGCCCGCCGATGGCAGCGCACAGGTGCATTATGCCGATTTATGGGGCAAACGGGCTGAAAAGTATGCGGCATTAGGACAGTTGAGTTTAGACTCGGTGTCATGGGAAACGTTTACGCCGCAAGCGCCATTTTATTTATTTTCGCCGCAAAACTTGGATTTGAAGGGGGAATATGATCGGGGATGGCGAATTGCGGATATCATGCCGAAAACATTGTTGGGATCAAACTCACACAGAGATGATTTTGCTATTGCATTTGATAAGAACACAGCACAAAGCAGAATTAATGATTTAGCAAATACGCTACTTGATGATGTCTGGATCAGAGAAAAATATGGGTTAAAAGACAACCGGGATTGGAAACTGAATAACGCAAGAAGTAAAGTCACCAGTGTAACTCAACCTTTTCAGTGTTTGTACCGTCCATTTGATACCCGTTTTATGCTGTATGGGGATTATGCGTTTGATTATCCTCGTCAAGAAATCAATGATCATTTACTGTACCCAAATTTCGCATTAATCTCTACGAAACAGACGAAAGAAGATTTCTCTGTTTTTGCAACAAACAACCCAGTTGGACAACATAAGTTGGCTACCCCTTATGATGGGAGTTATGTATCTCCCCTCTATCTCTATCCCGATCCTAAAAACCCCCAACTTACCAATATATCCGATTGGCAAACAGAAAAGGATGGGCGCATCCCAAACCTAAGCCGTGTATTCGTCAAAGCCTTTGCGGAAAAACTTGGACTGGCGTTCTTATCGGATGGCAAAGGTGATTTGACTACGACCTTCGCGCCTGAGGATATTTTCCATTATGCCTATGCCGTGTTCCACAACCGCGACTATCGCAGCCGCTACGCCGAATTTTTGAAGATCGATTTTCCCCGTTTGCCGCTCACCTCAGATAAAGCGTTGTTCGCTCAACTGTGTGGCATCGGTGAAAAACTGGTGAATTATCACCTGATGCGCGGCGCGGAGGGCTGGAAACTGATCACGCGCTATGACGTGAAAGGCACGCATCAAGTCGAAGCGAAGCACCCTAGTTATAAACCGCAAAACACCACTGATGGACTCATGCCAGAAACAACCAACGGGCGCGTGTACATCAATAAAACGCAGTATTTCGACGGGGTGCAGCAAAGCGTGTGGGAATTCAAAGTCGGTGGCTATCAAGTGTTAGAAAAATGGCTGAAAGATCGGCGCGGGCGCACATTGACGGGCGATGAGATTGAGCATTACCAGCAGATCGTAGTCGCACTGACCGAAACAATCCGCCTCATGGACGTGATTGATAAGACGGTGACGTTTCCAATGGCATAGAGCGCACAAACTTATTGATGCACGATGGTCGAAACCGATTGGCGAGATTAGGCTAAAATAGACTGGATGTTCTAATGGAGCAGCGCATGAGCGATTACACAATTTCGATTCCCGATAGATTGTACGAAAGGGCACGGCGGGTCGCGGAGCAGACTTCTGGTCAAATGGTTACGCCTGGGGAATCTGCCAGCAGACTCCCAGCCCGGAGGGTGTGGACATGGAAGTGGTGGTGCTACATGGTGAACTGAAATTGAAGCGATTGGTACTCACTGATTACGGCGAAATATGCTTCGATCAAGGCACTAAAGCGGCGCCAGAGGAAAGCCTGGTGTGCCGAGTACGGTCTTATTGATCATGTGCTGGGCAGTTTCGCCTTCCACCCATTTCTCAGGAGCCATTTGAAAACCCAATATTTATCTCTTGGTGCATATGGGACGGACTATGTGTCGTCCCAACCGAAAAACGTGAATATTCAAGTGGTTTCTCAGTATTGCCTCGCTTGTATTTGACATTCCTCTGCTGGTCTACATTTTGCTGCTCTTCGTTATTCTGTTTAAACATCGACGCACGCCCAGAACCATTTGACGGCATATAATCCCAAATCCAGAGTTTAAGATTGTTGACAGTCAGCAAAAGCGGCGTTATATTTGATTGATAGAATCCTTTCAATATATCGTTTCAATTCGAAACGATTGAGAATTGTGACTGGTGAGAATGTACACTATTTCAGATGTGGCAGAATTAGCTGGAGTGTCTGTAGGCACAGTTTCGCGCGTCATCAACGGAGCCGAAAATGTCCGCCCGGAAACCCGCACAAGGGTAGAAGCGGCGATTGCAAAGCTTGGTTACCAACCCAATCTTCAGGCTCGCAGTTTACGCAGCAAACGCACAAATACCATTGCCTTGGCTATTCCTGAACTGACCAACTATTTCTGGACCACAATCGCACGCGGGGTTCAAGATGCGTGTCAGGCGCAGGGTTATCATGTCATTATATACAATACGAACGAAGCGTCCGCTGCCCGTATCCAGTATGTGGAATCCATGATCAACCGTGTTGACGGGATGGTACTGAGCCGGCGCTCTGAACGAAAAATTCTTGCATCGGCTGAACCTAGTTCATCGGAACCTTCAACTCATGCGCGGGAAATACCGATTGTCTTCGTTACTCAATCTCAAGCCATTAACTGGCATGTTGATAATGTTTACAGCGACTCCATTTCGGGTTCGTTTGCTCTAACCCAGCATCTTATCCATCTAGGGCATCAACATATAGCCATCGTGACGGGACGCACAAGCTCGTCAAGCGCTGCTGAGCGTGTTGCCGGATATTGTTTGGCTCTAGCCGATGCGAACATCCAAATTAAAGAAGATCTGATCCGCTGGGGCGAATATCATCACACAACGGCTGAACATTTGACCCATGAACTTATTGACCGCAACCCTGAAATCACAGCCATTGTTGCAGCCAATAATGAAATCTCAATAGGCGTAATGAATGTTTTGGAACAGCGGCAGATGCACGTTCCTGAGGATATAGCTGTTGTTTGTTTTGATGATTTTTATCCAGACTCGCGCTTTGCTTCGATCATGACCGTAGCAGCTCAATCGCCCTATGACATTGGTATCAATGCAACGCAACTGCTTTTGAATCGCTTGAATAGAGATGATTCTCCCCGTCCGCGCACAGTCGTTCTGCCAACCCGCTTAATCGTGCGGCAATCATGCGGCGACCAGCTTACGACGCCTAAAACGGTACATGCGTTTGATCGCGTCAGTGGACAATTGATCCCGCAGGTATCAAAGGAAAAAATTGCGGCACTGTTCCCGCAAATAAGCCGATTTGCCCACTTTGAACTACCGGCGAATAAGCTTCCCTTGGTGGAAGTAGATAAAATTCTGGTCGCTCACCTCAAAAGAACCCTGAAGGGGAAAGCCAGTCCTCAGACGAAGATTCCGCATTTTGAGTATGCGGTGACAAACAAAGCCTTATATCAGATCATCTTGGAACGCGATCCAATCTACGAAATCACCAATCAGCATTCAGAGATCGTTCCGGAAGATCAGGTTGCATTCGCTCAGCGCGTTGGATTGGCGGGGATAGCCTGTCGTTTCCCCTGGCAACCGAGCATCGTCGCTTCTGACGATGGTTGGGAAGCCAACAATGGGCTGCCCTATATTGACTTCCCGCCGCTTACCGACCAACTCGATTATGTTGACAGCTATGTCCGCGCCGCACTGAACGCGGATGTGGGGATTACTGTTGATTTCCGATCCATTGTTGGCGACACCCTCGACATTGTGAATGCCATCAACCTAGTCGATCAACACGTTCACAACGATTCTCTCTACAAGGTAGCGGATATCCTGTTGGACTATGCCTGCAAATTGGTGCAATTAATCTGCGACCGTTTTGGCGACGATCTGACGTTTGTGATATTTCGTGACCAGTGGGCTGATAAAAGTGGATTGAGGATGCCACCCGATGTCTTTGAAACCATCTTCAGCCAACGGCTGCAACGCCTCCTGCGCGCCGCTCAAGCCCACCAACTGCCCATAACCCTCCACACGCCCGGAAACCTCGAAATGATTGTACCCTACGTCCATCAGCTAGGTTTCGACGCCATTTTTATTGCCCAACCTGAAATCAATGATCTAGACACACTGGTAGCCAAAGCTGGAGGCAATCTCACATTCATGGGAAGTATTCCGATGTCCTCGTTAATGAACGGCAACATACACACGATTGAACAGCAATTCGGTGTCATTCGTTCACTTTTGGGACAAGGTGGCAGGTATGTGGCGGGTATGTCAGGCGAAATTAATGGTGATGTATCTTATCAGAATTACTTTGCTCTACTACACGCGATTCAAAATGGTTCGACTTGAGCAATCTTCATTCGTATGAGTTAGGCGGGTTGGGAGCATTGTCTACAAAAGTCTGATGTATTTTGTTCTTTGAGAAAAAGGCAAACTATTGTGAATTTTATAAACAAGTCAACTACCCGCACGATCTCAGAAATCAGCGACAGAGATACTGCGAGCGCGGTCAGGAAAAACGGGATCAGGTATTTATGGTCAAAAATGCGGCGGCGTTGGCAGTTGTATGTACTATTAGTGCTGCCGCTGGCATACCTTATCACCTTTCACTATGTTCCCATGCTTGGGGCGCAAATCGCGTTTCGAGATTATTCAGTACGCGACGGTATTTGGGGCAGCGAATGGGTAGGACTCGAAAATTTCCAACGCTTTTTTGACTCGTACTTATTTGAACGACTGGTGATTAACACGCTCGCATTGGGTATTTTTACCCTCGGTGCCGGATTTCCGATACCCATAATACTGGCGCTTAGTCTCAACCAAGTTCGCACCCAATTCTTTAAGAAATCCGTGCAAATGATCATATATGCGCCGTATTTCATATCCACAGTCGTTATGGCTGGTATCGTTATACAAATGTTAAATCCACGATTCGGCATCATTGGACAATTAGGCGAACAACTTACAGGAAGGTCCACGAATCTACTCGCTGATCCCACTTGGTTTCAGACTATTTTCGTCGGGTCCGGCATATGGCAGACAGCAGGCTTCGCAACTGTCATTTATTTAGCTGCCTTAGCAACAATTGATCCATCCCTGCATGAAGCGGCAGTGGTTGATGGCGCATCCCGATTTCAACGCATAATCCATATTGATATCCCTGGCATCCTGCCGGTCACGACTGTTCTACTCATCCTCAATATTGGCAACTTTCTCAATATTGGCTTTGAAAAAGTCTTGCTGTTGCAAAATCCAATGAACACCAGCGTATCCGAAATCATTGATACCTACGTCTATAAGGTCGGGCTGGCGTCGCAAACGCTGGATTTTTCCTATGCAACGTCCATCGGACTGTTCAAGGCGGTTATTGCCTTGCTGCTGGTCGTCAGCGCAAACTATATCGTCAAGAAAATGGGACAAGAAGGGTTGTGGTGATGCCGTGAACAATCCTGACCGTTCATGCTCAAGAATAGTTGAAATGAAAATGATGAGGTTTATGAAATGGGATTATTGAAGTTACGGATACAACGTAAGTCCACTGGTATCCACGAATCCAGTGGTGATTGGTTGTTCCTCAGTTTAAATACTCTGTTTTTGTTGGTTATTCTGCTGGTGGTTCTTTACCCAATTATCTACATTGTGAGCGCTTCTTTTAGCGATCCAGCCGCCGTCACTGCCGGCGAGGTCACACTATTACCAGTGCGCTTCACGCTTATCGGTTATGAAAAAATTATCCAGTACCCGACGATTGTGCAGGGCTTCCTCAACTCTGCATTCTATGTCGGGGTCGGGTCAATCGTCAATGTCGCCATGACCATTCTAGCGGCTTATCCCCTCTCACGCCGCGATCTTCCGGGGCATAAACTCCTAGGCGCGATTTTCTTTTTCCCGCTGCTGTTTAGTGGCGGTCTTATTCCGTTCTATCTTGTCGTCCGCGATCTGGGCTTAATCAACACGCGATGGGCATTGATCATTCCAACCGCTTTGAGCATCTGGAACGTTTTGATCGCCGTATCGTTTTTTAGAACCGCAATTCCTGAGGAGCTCTTTGAGGCAGCACAGTTGGATGGATGCAGCGATTTTCAGTATCTGCTTCGGGTGGTACTGCCGCTCTCTGGGTCAATTATCGCCATTCTCTTTCTCTTCTATGGGGTCTGGCATTGGAATGAATACTTCAACGCGCTCATTTTTCTTCGTGATCAGAGTTTGTTCCCGCTGCAACTGGTGATGCGCGACATTCTGATTCTCGGCAACATGGATATGAACATGCTGACCGATATCGAGCAGCAGGTTATTCAACAGGCACTCAAAGAACAGTTGAAATTCACCGTATTGGTTGTTTCAACTTTACCCGTTTTGCTGGCTTACCCGCTCGTTCAGAAGTACTTCGTCAAGGGTATCACACTCGGCGCAGTTAAGGGGTAAAGCAGAGTCCAGCAAACGTAATGACACCTTCTACCGAAAGGAAGTGGAAATGGCTTGATACCTATAATCGTTCAGCCTTACCCAATAAGTAATTCTATGAATATAAGTGTATGAGAAAGGGAAATCAATATGCGCAGCAAAACATGGCAGATGCTTCTGCTATCGGTTATTTTTGTCCTCACATTTGGCTTCAGCGTACAGGCACAGGATTCCATCGTCACTCCCGCCGGGGAACTGCCGATTGTGACAGAGCCGGTCACGTTGACGATTCTGCTCGGTAATGCTACCGGCAATGTCGTCGATTACAATACCAATGCGTTCACCTTGTGGGTGGAAGAACAGACCGGTATTGATCTCGACATTCAGGTTGGTTCCTCCGAGATGCTGAACGTGACGCTGGCGAGCGGCGATTTGCCTGATGTCATCGCCGGACTCAATCTCAACGCCAGCCTACTCGCGCAGCAGGGCGCGGAAGGTCAGTTCTTGCCGCTGAATGACCTGATCGAGCAGTACGGGTTTGAGACCACACGCATCTTCTACGAAGAGCGTCCGCACTACTTGCCACTCATTACATCCCCTGACAACAATATTTACGGCTTGCCCAGCATTAACGAATGCTTCCAGTGCAATGCCTCACAGAAGGGTTGGGTTTATCAACCTTGGTTAGATGCGCTTGGGTTAGAGGTTCCGACCACAACGGAAGAATTCCGCGACATGTTGATCGCCTTCCGGGATCAAGACCCCAATGGCAATGGGCTTCAGGATGAGATTCCCGCTTCTGGCACACTCCCATTTGAGGGTTGGCACACAGGATTTGAAGAGTATGTCCTGAATGCCTTCGTGTATTTCGATCGGTTACAGTACAACATTAGCGGACGGCTGCTGCTGCAAGATGGTACCATCCAGGCGGCTTACGCGCAGCCGGGCTACCAAGAAGGGATGGCATATATTGCCGATCTGTACGCCGAAGGTTTGATTGACCCGAATGCGTTCCTCAACACTAATGATGCCATCCGCCAGATCGGCAATAACCCCGACGTAAATATCCTAGGCTTCATGGCTGCCGGCTGGCCCGGACAGTACATTGACGTTCTGAAGGTTGAGGAAGGCGGGCGTCTGGAAGAATGGGTCGCGATCCCGCCGCTGGAAGGCCCCAATGGTTACCGCACCACCCCTTACGCCCCGTTTGGCTTCGGTAATCCGGGTAGTTGGGTCATTACGAGCGCGGCGGAACATCCTGAGGTTGCTTTCCGCTTAGCCGATTTCTTATACAGCCAGGAAGCGACGCTCCGCAGCAACCTGGGTGTGTTAGATGTAGACTGGACGTGGTCAGCACCCGGTGAAGTCAGTATCACTGGTGAGCAGGCGCTGTACACATTGATCAACTACCAGATTGAGGGCGTCCAGAATCAGCACTGGGCACAGGCGGGTATCAACTATCGTCCCTCCGAACTCCGCACCGCGCAGGCCGCCGCGGGCGACTACGTCGAGGGGATGTTGTATCGGGCAACCAATGACCTCTATATGGATTACGTCGCGTCCATCGATGATGTCATTCCACCGCTGGTATTTTCGGAAGACCAGAGCGGCGAGCTAGCCGACCTAGAGCTGGCAATCAACACCTATGTGGACGAGATGTTTGTACGCTTCGCTACGGGTGACGCCGACATCATCGCTGAATGGGATAACTATTTGGCGACGCTCGACAGCGTCGGGTTGCCGCGCTTCTTGGAAATCGTCCAGGAAGCTTATGATGCGCGGTCCGGTGCTTAGGGGCGATCCGAGCCGTTACCAGCAAGCTATCTAAACCAAGCTGCCGCCTCCTCCCGTCGCATGGGAGGAGGCAGCAAATCTGAAGTCAGACCAAAACATTATACCCAATTGCCTGAAATTACGGATGCAGCAAAGCTGCAATCTGTTGGAAACACTGCACCAAACACAATTTTGGATTAGCTCATCGTTTCGGAAAGGTGGGTTTATGTTTCAACAAGCCTCTGCCCAAGGAGTTAATTGGTTTCAGGACGTTCGCTTCGGGATGTTCATTCACTGGGGATTGTATGCCCTCCTCGCCAAAGGCGAATGGGTGATGCACATTGATCGTATTCCGGTAGCGGAGTACGAGAAGTTAGTGCCACAGTTCAATCCTACAAAGTTCAACGCTGACGAATGGGTGAGTATCGCCGCCGATGCCGGGCAGAAATACATGGTTGTCACCAGCCGCCATCACGATGGCTTCAGCATGTATGATACCGCGCTCAGTGATTACAAGGTGACCAACACCCCTTTCAAACGCGATCCGCTGCGTGAATTGGCGGATGCCTGCGCGCGGCGCGGTGATGTCAAGTTAGGCATCTACAGCTCGCTGCTTGACTGGCATCATCCAGCTTACCGTTTCCGGGAGGAAAGTGGGCTAGCATGGTCAGATTATCTGGACTTTTTGCATGGGCAAGTGCGCGAACTCTGCACCAACTATGGCGACCTAGCGTGTGTTTGGTTCGATGGTCATTGGCCGAGCTTCGATCTTAACGACACCAATAGCTATTTTCTGGCAGGTGGTTCGTTTGAATATGAGCAGCTCTACACCATGATTCACACCCTCCAACCGGACGCCATCATTCATAACAATCGACATGGCGAACCCCAGCCGGGAGAAGATGTGCAGGGATTTGAACAAGCCTTACCCGAAACACCGGGCGAAGGAAACAACACGACAACAGCCTACCATCTGCCCTTAGAAGTGTGCATGACGATTAATCGCCATTGGGGCTACAGCGCAGCAGATCACAACCACAAATCAACCCGCTATCTGATCCATACGCTGGTACGCAGCGCCAGTCTCGGAGCGAACTTTTTGCTCAACGTGGGACCCACAGCGGAAGGCGAAATACCGCCGATTCAGAAAGCTCGCCTCAGCGACATCGGCGCGTGGCTGAAGACCAATGGCGAATCGATCTATGCGACACGAGCCGGTGTCATACCATCCACCCCGGAGACGGTCGCCACCTACAAAGACGGCAGACACTATATCCATGTCCTCAACTATATCAGTGACATTGTGATCTTGAAAAACGTTCCTGAGACCGTCCAGCGTGCGCACCTGTTGTCCGATGGGCAACTGGTCGCCCTTGAGCGGCGCAACGGCGACCTCATGTTGAGCTTGCCTGAACAGTTACACGATCCAATCAATACTGTTGTGGTTCTATCGTAAAAAACTATAATAACCGAAAGCAGGAAAAATGAACAAAGCATCTACCCAGGGCGTGTCCTGGTTTCAAGATATCCGATTTGGGATGTTTATCCATTGGGGATTATATTCCATTCTGGCAACAGAAGAATGGGCGATGCATGTTCACGATATTTCAGTGGGGGAGTACGAAAAGCTAGTTCCACAGTTCAACCCCACGAAATTCAACGCTGACGAATGGGTGAGTATCGCCGCCGACGCTGGGCAGAAATACATGGTGGTCACCAGCCGCCATCACGATGGCTTCAGCATGTATGATACCGCGCTCAGTGATTACAAGGTGACCAACACCCCTTTCAAACGCGATCCTCTGCGTGAATTGGCGGATGCCTGCGCGCGGCGCGGTGATGTCAAGTTAGGCATCTACAGCTCACTGCTTGACTGGCATCATCCAGCTTACCGTTTCCGCGAGGAAAGTAAGCTGGCATGGTCAGATTATCTGGACTTTTTGCATGGGCAAGTGCGTGAACTCTGCACCAACTATGGTGAGATCGCATGTGTCTGGTTCGATGGTGATTGGCCCAGAAACACATTCGATGAACGCAACGCCTATTTCAAACCCGGTGGCTCGTTTGAGTACGACAAACTCTATGGTCTCATTCACACACTGCAACCGCACGCCGTGATCGTGAACAATCGCCACGATGAACCGCTGCCCGGGGAAGATATTCAGGGCTTTGAGCAGGATTTGCCCGGCATGAATACCCCCGGATTCAATACTTCAACAACTTATGACCTCCCCTTAGAAGTGTGCATGACGCTAAACGATCACTGGGGTCATAGCGCAGATGATCACAACCACAAATCGACCCGCCATTTGATCCATATGCTGGTACGCAGCGCCAGTGCTGGAGCGAATTACCTGCTCAATGTAGGTCCAACCGCGGAAGGTAAAATCTTACCTGTTCATGCGTCACGCCTTCACGGAATAGGCGAATGGCTGCGGAAAAATGGCGCATCCATTTACGGAACGCGAGCAGGGGTCATCCCGTCAACAGCAGTGTCGGTCACTACAAGTAAAGGCAATAACCACTATGTTCATGTGCTGGATAATGTGAGCGACCGTGTGGTGCTGAGCAATGTACCCGACGCTGTACAGCGGGCCACCCTCTTAGCCAACGGCGAAACCGTAGCGATTGAGCGGGAGAATGGCAATCTTGTTCTGATACTGCCGGACGAACAACGCGATTCGATAGATACCGTGGTTGTGCTGTCATAGTAAAGTTTCTCCGCAAATTTTCTTGCTGAAAGGTAACCGTAAAGACATGATAAGTCACCCCTTCACGCTCGGCGTCAATTACTGGCCCCGGCGCAAAGCCATGTATTGGTGGAGCAACTTTGATAAGCGCGAGGTCGAAGAAGAGTTCTCGGTCATAAAGGATTTAGGTCTATACGCTGTACGAATCTTTCTCATGTGGGATGACTGGCAGCCAACACCCACATCCGTTTCCGAGGAATGTTTGACCAATTTGGAGAGTGTCGCCAATATCGCCGCGGACAAAGGGCTTGGTCTGGACGTGACTTTTTTCACGGGTCATATGAGCGGGCCGAATTGGTCGCCACGCTGGTTGCTGGGTGGCGACATTGTGCTTAAGGGGCGTCCGCTTATTAGCGGAGGCAAGGTTGTTAAAGAGGGCTATCGGAATCCCTACAGTGACCCGATGGCGCTGAATGCCGAACGCCTTTTGCTCAAAACAGTCGTTGGGCGGCTTAAGGATCATCCCGGCGTATGGATGTGGAATCTCGGCAATGAGCCGGATTTATTCGCATGGCCGGCAACTGATCTTGAAGGACAAGGTTGGGTGCGCGAGATGACAGGCATTATCAAGGACATTGATCCGACACATCCAGTGACGTGCGGTCTGCACAGCTCGAATCTGGTTGAAAATAATCATCTCAGAATCGATATGGTTTATGAAGAAACCGATGTTGCTGTGATGCACACGTATCCGATGTATGCCGTGCCTATTGCGCGGGGACCATTAGACACCGACTACCTGCCCTATGCCTGTTCAGCCACCGCAGCACTGGCAGGCAAGCCCGTTTTGATGGAAGAATTCGGCGGCTGCACTGCGCCCCAAGGTACAGAGTCATTTGTGGACGAATGGATTCAGGTCGGCGTTCCACGCAAGCAGTTTATGGCATCGGAAGAAGACTTAGCAGCCTATATCAAGACGACACTAGTCAAGTTGCAAGAGGTTGGCACCACAGGCGCGATGCTCTGGTGTTATGCCGACTATACGCTTGATCTGTACGACAAAGCGCCTTGTGACGAATACCGCCACGAGCGCAGCTTTGGTCTGGTTCGTCCCGATGGCTCACTGAAACCCCACGCCAAAGTAATCCAAGAATTTGCTGCCACACACCCAACTGTAAGACCGATACCCGATTGGGCAAAACTGAGCATCGATGGCGATGCCTACTACCAGTCCCCGCGAGAACAGTTCATCGCTCAATATGCACAATATCTGGCGCAGAAGCCTATACAATAAATAGCCAAATTTCAATCAAAGGAAAGCAAATGACGACTCAAACATCAGAATACGAACGGCTGGTGGATAGGCTGACGAAAAAAGGCATCAATGTTGAAGACGTAAAGGCGAAACTGAAAACACAGCGCATCGAGACCCCTTCATGGGGTTATGGCAACGGTGGCACACGCTTCAAGGTGTTCGCCTGGCCCGGGGCAGCACGCAACATTTGGGACAAAATCGAAGATGCGGCCTATATCCATAAACTCACCGGCATCACACCATCACTGGCAATCCACATTCCCTGGGACAAGGTAGATGATTACATCGCATTGAGACAAAAAGCAGAAGAACATGGCATTCGTATCGGAGCGGTTAATCCCAACTATTTCCAGGATGATCTTTACAAGCTCGGCAGTTTCACCAACCCCTCGCCCACCATCCGCGAAGAGGCAATGGCACACACGCTCGAATGCATCGAAATCATGCCAAAGGTCGGAAGCACCCTGTTGAGCCTGTGGTTTCCTGATGGCACCAACTATGCCGGGCAGGACAGCATCGTGCGACGCAAACATGAAATGCAGTCCGTGCTCATCGAAACCCACAAACACTTACCGCCCGATAGTCGGATGCTGATTGAGTACAAATTCTTCGAGCCAGCCTTCTATCACACCGATCTGGCAGATTGGGGCATGGCTTATGCCATGGCACTGAAATGTGGCCCGCAAGCCCAGGTGTTAGTAGATACGGGTCATCACGCCCAAGGGACAAACATCGCTCATATTGTGGCGTTTCTGCTGGATGAAGGGCGCTTGGGTGGTTTCCACCTCAATGCTCGGCGTTACGCCGATGATGACCTGATTGTCGGCACGAACAATCCCTTTGAGTTGTTCGAGATCTATTGTGAGCTGGTTGCCGCAGGCGACCGGGCGCGCGATGTGGCTTACATGATCGATCAAAGCCACAACATTGAGCCGAAGTTGGAAGCCATGCTCCTTAGTGTTCTCAACTGCCAGACCGCTTATGCAAAAGCACTCATTGTGAATCGGGCGATGTTAGGTGAATGTCAAGAAGCGGGGGATGTTCTGGGCGCACAGCAGGCGTACGTCGATGCTTTTGAAACCGACGTGAGGCCGCTGCTGGCGCAGGTGCGTGTTGAAATGGATGTGCATCCAAACCCGTTGCAGGCATATCGCGTAGACAACTACGCACAAAAAGTAAGTAAGGAGCGCGGGCTGGCGATTTCAACGGGCAGTGCGATTCAATAACGGTGCATCAAGAGGACGTAGGAGCGTTATTAATGACAAAAACAGTTGCTTGGACGGACATCGGCAAGTGGGCATGTCGATGGATTTCAATTACAGATACCGCGCCTATTCACGATACACCTCTGGTTGCAGCTTATCGTTGTCGCTTTTCACTAGATGCTGCCGCTGCGCTCCGTCTTCATGTGAGCGCGGACGAGCGTTACAAATTGTATCTGGACGGAAAACTTGTGGGCGTGGGCAGCGAAAGAGGTGAGCCGTTACACTGGTTTTACGAAACTTATGATTTCAATTTGCCTGCTGGTGAGCATGTTTTTGTCGCAGTCGTGTGGTCGTTAGGAGATTTAGCGCCTGTTGCCCAAATGAGCGTGTATCACGGGTTCTTTCTATCGCCAGAGCCTCCCCATACCGAAATACTTGGAACCGGCATTGCGGCATGGGAGGTGCGTCCCATTACAGGCTATACATTTGTAGACCCGCTGCCTGCATGGGGGAGTGGAGCTAACCTGATCATCAATGGGGAGCAATACCCCTGGGACATTGAGTTTGGTGCCGGTGATGATTGGCAAAAACCAAATGTCCATGATCGGGGCATCAGCGTCCTCAGTGATTGGGGATTTGATCGTCTGCGGGTCCTCAGTCCAGCGGTTTTACCCCCCATGCTCCGTCAGCCAGTTGCTATGGCAAAGGTGCGCTTTGTCGAGAACCTAGAAGATGCACAGTCTCTCATAACCTATGAGCGTCCAGTTGACCTTAAACTTCAGCTCGCACAAGAAGTTGAGGACTGGCAAGCGGTTCTTGATGGAGTACGAACTATCATCATCATGCCGCACACACTGCGGCGTGTCATCATCGATCTCGACAATTACTACTGTGCCTATCCCGAAGTCGTCACGACTGGTGGTCAAGGCAGCACCATCCGCCTGAACTGGGCGGAGTCGCTGTACGAATCACAGGATGCACATTTGACGAATGGACACAGTTTTAAGCTTGAAAAAGGCAATCGTAACGCGATTGACCGCAAATATTTCTCTGGCACGGGTGACACGTTCTTACCCGATGGTGGCGAGAAACATTTATTTGACACGCTCTGGTGGCAAGCAGGGCGCTATATCGAACTGGTCGTCCAAACGCAATCGCAGTCCCTTACAATTGAACGCCTCAGCCTGTCGGAAACTCGTTATCCATTGACGATGGAAGCCGCTTTCAGCAGCAGCGATGAGCGCCTTGAGCGGCTCGTCCCCCTACTGGTGCGCGGACTTCAAATGTGCGCCCACGAAACCTATCTCGACTGTCCCTACTATGAGCAGCTCATGTACAGTGGGGATACCCGCCTACAAGTCTTGACTACCTATGTAATTACAAAGGATGATCGTCTGCCGCGCAAAGCTATCCAGATGTTCGACTATTCGCGTCACTGGTTCGGACTCACGCAATCCCGCTACCCGAATCGCGGGGTTCAGCTTATCGGATCGTTTTCGCTGTGGTGGATCGGCATGGTCTACGACTATGCGCTGTGGCGTGACGATCCCATTTTCGTCAAGCGTTGTATGGCGGGTGTGCGTGCCACAGTAGAAGCGTATTTGCAGTTCGTGAATGAAGACGGACTCGTGACACCGATACCGGGTTGGAATTTTATGGACTGGGTAACGGGTTGGGAGGCAGGGATGCCACCGGATGCAAAGCAGGGCGTGAGTGCCGTCATCAATTGGCAGTTCGTCCTCTTGCTAACCTTGGTTGCAAAACTAGAAGATGTGGTCGGCATGCCAAGCCTTGCCCAACTCCGCCGAGAACAGGCAAGTCAACTGGCGAAAAAATTGGAGCGTTTCTGGAGTGAAGAAAAAGGACTGTACGCGGACGATTTTGCCCTGACCCACTATTCCGAACATGCTCAAATTCTGGCAATTTTGAGCGAACAGCTTCCCCCAGAGCGTCAAGCTCGCCTATCCTCTGGTCTGCTCACCAACACTAGCCTGTCGCGGGCAAGTATCTACTTCCATCATTATTTGTTTGAGGCTTATCGAATCATGGGAGAGATCAACGCTTTGTTTGAGCGTCTATCAGTCTGGTTTGATCTCCCGGAGAAAGGACTGCGAACGCCAGTTGAGGTGCAAGACCCAACCCGTTCCGACTGTCATGGTTGGGGATCACATCCACTCTACCATTATTTTGCAACACTACTTGGGATTCGACCCGGAGGCGCGGGTTTTTCAAGTGTCACGATCCACCCGCAGCTTGGAAATCTTTCTCATGCCAAAGGCACGATGCCCCATCCCAAAGGTGAGATTCAGGTTGAATATCAGCAACAGGGTGACAAATTGACAGGACAAATTACGTTGCCCGCTGGCATCACAGGCACCCTGCATTACGGAGGACATAAGCTGACGTTAATGAGCGGCGCTCAGACGTTTGACCTACGGCGGACCCCTGAGACTGAGATCACTGAGTCAGGGTACTAAACCGGTCAGGGAAAATATGAATTCGGAAAGATTTGGTGAGGTTATCAAGTTCATTGAAACGGAGATCGCCGACGGCACATTTCCCGGCGCAGGTATGGTCGTGACTCAGCACGGGAAAAAGGTGTTTGAAAATTTCTGGGGAACCTATTGCAGCCCGCATCGACGTAGCGACATGCTCAATGAACGGGTCGTACACATGCTGTATTCGTTCTCCAAAGCGATCTCGGCAACCGTGATTGTACTTGCACGCCAGAAGGGACTCATTGACTACGATGTCGCTATTTCCACTTATATTCCTGAGTACAGCGGTGGGTGGAAGAACAACACTACGATTCGACATCTCTTAACACATGCGGCGGGCATTCCCAATTGTCCTTCGTTTGCTGCTTATTCCGATGACGAATGGCTGCGATGTCTTCAGTCCTGTTGTGATGAGGAGGTGCAATGGGAGCCGGGCAGTCGCACTACATATCATTGGGCATCTGGGCTATTTCTCGCGGCAGAAGCAGTTCGCCGCGTTATGCACGGCACATCTTGGGAGACAATTTGCCGGGAATGGCTGTTCGAGCCTATCGGTGCGGCAAGCCTGACCTTTCTCGTCCCAAATACGGAATTGGTGGCACTGACTCCGCAACCCAAAGCATTACCTTACCCGATTGATTCAACTCACTTTACTGGTCTTGGGCATCCCGGTGCTGGCTGCTTCGGCTGCCTCGAAGATGTCACTAAAGTTCTTCAACTTCATCTGGATGGAGGGCTGTGGAAAGGCAAAGTCATCATCAACCCTGATGAAATAGCTGAAATGCATCGTATTCAATATGCGGCTTTAATAACCGAGGCACTGAACAACGGCAGCCCTTCCGCACACGAACCTTGGGGACTGGGGTGGCTCATCAAACATCATCTCAGCAATCACTGGTTCGGATTGGGCGAATTAACAAGTATGGAAACGTTCGGTCATGCAGGCATTGACACGGTACTGAGTGTGGGCGACCCTAAACGGAATCTGGCAATTGCCTTTATCACAACAGACGCCCCTAATCCTTCGGGCGATAATACGCATCGTATTCGTAACAAGGTAACAGATCTTGTGGTGGAAGCACTGGAATAAGGCGAGCAATGCCACAATTTAAGTCGAATAGCCGAACTAGGAAACACGTATTTATACAGGCGAGTAACCTCCCATATTGGTTGCTTGCTGCATATACATGGCGTGTAGATAGCCAGCTTACTTTTGATTCAATGAAAGGATACGCGCATGTTTAGCCCCGGCAAAATCTGGCTTGATACTGCTGGACATCCAATCCAAGCGCATGGCGGAGGCATTCTATACGATTCTGGTGCTTACTATTGGTATGGCGAAAATAAGGCTGGCGTAACACGCGATCGGCGTGTTGATGTGATTGGCATATCGTGCTACGTATCTCGTGATCTGTTTCATTGGGACTACCAAGGTCTCGCATTGTCCGCAGTACTCAAGGATACGGACCACGATTTACACGTAAGCAAAATCGCTGAGAGACCTAAAGTTGTATTCAATAAGCGTGATGGCAGGTATGTCATGTGGATGCATGTGGATGCTTCTGGTTACCAGTATGCACGGGCAGGGGTCGCCGTCAGTGATCGCCCGACTGGTCCTTTTGAGTATCTAAAGAGCGTTCGTCCATTCGGTAAGATGAGCCACGATTTAACTGTTTTCCAAGATGAAGATGATAAGGCTTATCTAATCTTTTGTGCAGATTCGCATCGCAATATAACTGTAGGGCAACTTAGCGATGACTACTTGTCTGTAACGGATGTCTACAGCGAGAACATGGCGCAACCAGGACCACCGTATGGACGTGAAGCACCAGCGGTGTTTAAACATGCGGGCAAATACTTCATGATCACATCTGGGACAACCGGCTGGGATCCCAATGCAGCCGAGTATGCGGTTGCTGATAACATCTTAGGTCCCTGGAAAGTCAAAGGAAACCCGGCGAAAGGCATTCATGCTCACGTTACATTTAACTCGCAGAGTACCTTTGTGCTGCCAGTCGCAGGCAAGACAGGTCAATATATCTTTATGGCTGATCAATGGAACAAACATGATCTTTCTGATTCGCGTTATGTCTGGTTGCCCATTGAGATTGAAGAGGAAGAATTGACCATTTGCTGGAAGGACAATTGGACTCTGGATTTGCTAAAAGGTAGCTAAGCCACAGGTTAGAATTGGCAAGCAATTGATGGCACACAATAGTTTCAATATCGAACCTGCTTATCGGTTTCTCAACTCTGGCGACCTTCCGTGAGTGGCTTACAGGGCATCGAAAAAATGAGTGCGGGGAAATTTCACGTTGCTCCGGGATGTGACAGATTCTTTCGACTATGCTGAAAACCCGCTGTTCCTTCCGGTGTACAAACCGTATGCTTGGACTGACAAACGATAGGAGATTCGCCATGGAAACACAGTCTGACCGACAACTTGCACGTTTGTGGTGGTTTCAGGAAGCTCGTTTTGGAATGTTCATTCACTGGGGGCTTTATTCACATATAGGGCGGGGCGAATGGGTTCGTTATCAAGAAGCTATTCCTTCCGAGGAGTATACGAATCTTGCTTTACAGTTCAACCCACGAAATTTCGATGCCAATGGGTGGGCACAGTTGGCGAAAGCTGCCGGCATGAGATACATGGTACTCACTGCAAAACACCACGATGGTTTCTGCCTGTTTGACAGTCAGCATACAGACTTTACTGCCCCTCGCACAGCGTCCCAGCGCGATTTTGTAGCCGAGTACGTGAGCGCCTGTCGAAAAGCCGGACTAGGCGTAGGGCTTTACTTTTCAGTGAAAGATTGGAGTTTTCCCGCTTATTTTGAAGGTCCTGAACAGAATCCGACCGGTTGGAATGCATTGGTGGATCATGTTCATCGTCAGGTCGAAGAACTGCTAACCAATTACGGGAAAATAGACATTCTTTGGTACGATGGGCCCGATGATGCCAATTTTCGTGGTGGGTGGGGTGACCGCACCAAACATGTGTGGAGAGCCGAAGAATTGAATGTGATGGTTCACCAACTCCAGCCCGATATTCTGACGAATAACCGCTTTGGTTTGAGCGGAGATTTCTCAACACCAGAGCAGGAAATACCAGCAGCGTTTTCCGGAGAAGTTTTATTTGAGTCATGCGTTACCATGGACAATTCATGGGGCTACTATCCCAACGGGAGTGAATACAAAAGCGTGAAACAGCTTTTAGGTCAATTGGTATCGTGCGCCGCACGTGGGGGAAACTACTTGCTCAACGTAGGGCCTGATTCCGATGGTTTGATCCCCCAACCCGCTGTCAGCCGCTTGTTATCAATCGGGGATTGGTTGAAAATTCATGGAGAGGCTATTTATGGTACAGAACGGGTTTTGCCGAATTGGTGGGACTATACCTCAACCGGACGGATTACGACCAAAGGGACAACCGCCTACGTCATTGTGCAAAATTGGCCTTCCAGCAATCAAATCGTTCTCTCACAGCTTCGCAACGCTGTGGATTCCGCAGTCTTGTTGGGAAATGGACAAGAGCTGTCTGTTAAACGGGATGGTCGCCGACTGATTGTTCAAGGACTGCCGACAACTCCGCCTTCCATGCCTCTCAATATCATCAAATTGGAGTTGGTCGGACAACCTGAAGCACAGTATTACTACTAACCTTCATGGTAACTGCTCAGGGGGTATAGCGACGAATGGGAAAATGGGATAAAAAAGGGGAATGAATGACGAACGAGAGCAGTTACGGCAACTGGATAAAGAACAACTCATCGACATCATCCTCGAACTGCGCGA
>Ga0163147_10001673_pt1 | contig 33278 bp, 23 predicted proteins | sample OliLakLV19MP6G1_FD_148597 | JGI IMG/M metagenome (GOLD analysis project Ga0163147, IMG submission 148597) | Freshwater microbial mat bacterial communities from Lake Vanda, McMurdo Dry Valleys, Antarctica- Oligotrophic Lake LV.19.MP6.G1 | ecosystem: Environmental > Aquatic > Freshwater > Lake >...
CCATCACGGCGAATACCGCTTTTGCCTGCGGGATTGAAGGCGTACTGACGGCTGTGGGAACGGGCGGAACGCCGCCCTACACGGCGCTTTGGAGCGACGGCAACACCCAAATCGTGCGCGACAGCACAGTAGCCGGTGCCTACGCCCTCACCCTGACAGATGCCAACGGCTGCACCGCAACTGCAACTTTCCAACTGCCCGGCGCGCCGGTACTGGAAACGGCAAGCACCGAAACCCGCTGCGAAGGAGAAACCTTTTTGTTTGAAAACCAGCCCTACACCACCGACACAACCCTGTGCCGCACGTATACCGCTGCCGCCACCGGCTGCGATTCCATCCATTGCATCCAATTGGTGTTTTTTGATACGGTGCGGATCGAGGAATTCCGCCAGATCTGCCTCGGCGAAACCACCGATTTTTATGGCGATCTGCTGAGTACAGATACGACCGTGTGCCGCATATTCACCACACCGGAAGGCTGCGATTCCACGCGCTGTTTGCAGGTCGCCGTCATCCGCCGGGTGGGACAAACGGCGGCAAGCATTTGCGAAGGGGAAACCTACCTTTTTGGCGGAAACGCCTTGAGCGCAGCAGGGCAGTATTGGGACACGATTCCCATGCCCACAGGCTGCGATAGTTTTGTGGTACTGACCTTGACGATATTGCCTGTGCCGAACCTGCAACTCAGTACGGAAGGCAGTTTTTGCAACGGCGGGTTGGTGCGCATTTCTGCCGGTATTTTCCCCGCCTACCAATGGTCGAACGGCGCGACAACGAGTTTTATTGAAATACAAGCACCGGGAATTTACAGCGTCACGGTCAGCGACGCCAACGGCTGCACGGCCTCCAATAGCCTTGAAATTCCTGCCGATGCGCGCATTGAGTTTGCGTATTCTGTCACTTCGCCCGCCTGTTTTGGCGAAGCGAGCGGTGCGTTGCGGGTGGATACGGCTTACGGCGGGCAATCGCCTTACCAATACTCCCTGAACGACGGCGTTTTACAAACGCAGCCCGTTTTTGGGAATTTGAGCGCAGGCAACTACCGGCTTCGGGTAGAAGACGCCAATGGTTGCGGTGCGGAAGCGTTGGTAGAGGTAACTTCCCCGCCGGCTCTGTTTTTAGACGCAGGTGAAGACCAGGTGATTAGACCCGGGGATACGATTCAGTTACAAGCTGTTGCAAACCTGTTGCCCGGCCAAAGTCTGCAATGGCGGCCGCCGTTGGGGTTGGCTTGCGATACCTGCGCGGTTACCGCCGCATTTCCAAGCGAAACGACTTTGTACGAAGTCGCGCTGAGCGACGCCAACGGCTGCACGGTGGGAGACGACATCTGGATTCGGATAGACCGCCGGGGTGGCCTCTACCTCCCCAATGCGTTTTCGCCCAACGGCGACGGCATCAACGACGTGTTTTTTGCCAATACCGACGCCTCCGTGCGCCGGATCATCAGCCTGCGTGTTTTTGACCGCTGGGGTGCCTTGGTCTTCGAGCGCAAAGACAGCACTCCGAACGATCCGGCAGCGGGTTGGGGCGGTGCTATTGGCGGCAAGTCGGCCATGCAGGGCGTGTATGTTTACGTCATAGAAGTGGAACGCGCCGACGGGGTAGGGGAGCAGTATTCGGGGGAGGTGACGTTGGTGCGGTGAGGCTTGCAAGTGGGCAAGTTTTGCAAGTTTGCAAAGGGCAAGGAGCAAGTGGGCAAATTGGCAAACTTGCGTGTTTGCAAACTTGCCTACTTGCTTATTCCCCCTCGCTTTTTGCCCTTTTCTTCGGTTTTTAACAAAATAATCAAAAATTAAGGGAAAAACGGTCACGTTTATTGCAAAACCATATAAAGAGGTAAAGCAATTTTGCATGGTTGATTTTTTGAGTAATTTTAGCCCAACTCGCTCAAATTTAGGAAAAAACCCAAACGAGCTGAAAATGGGGCAAAACAAAAACCAGGAAGTGCTGACGGCCTTGCTTGCAAGCATAGACGTGCCCGTCAGTCAGAAAAAAGAAAAGCGCATTGCGTGGAAAACCGCTTTTACAAAAGCAAAGGATGCTTATTTCGCAGACCTTGAACGGGCATTTGTTGTTACGTTCAGGCTTTCAACGGAAGCAGAAAGGGAAGATGCCTTTCAGCATGCATTTTCAAAGCTGCACGACGCAGTAGACCACGATCGCAAAAAATGGACTGATCAAGCCGATGATGTGCCCGGATTTGTGAATAATGCTGTAGAAACTTACTTGACAAGCATGTATCAAAGGGCGGAAGACGCTCCGGAAGACAGCGCCATTGTCAGAGCCTTACAAAGCGGGCAGGACAATGCCTTCCGCAGATTGTACGCCCAATACCGGGATTATTTCGTCAGTTTCACCAGTAAAAAATTTCCAAAGGTTAGTTTGGACGACATCACGGATGTTTATCAGGATGCCTGGATTGCCATCATCAAGTACAGTAGTGGGCAAAAAATAAGGGTGGTAAAGGATGAGCATGGCGATGAATGGTTGATCGGGTTGCGCAATAAAGCAAGCATCAAAACGCTGCTAACGGCCATTGGCACCAATATGCTGAAGAATGGGAATGAGGGTGATTTATTCGTCACCCCTACTGATCCGGTTCCCGATCCGCCCGACCACGGCGATGATGAATTGGATGCTTATAGTGAAGAAGACCACACTTTGCTGTATAAGGCGCTGGAAACCTTAGGCGAAAATTGCCAATTTTTACTGGCTTGCCGGTATTGGTTCAAAATTCCCTATCTCGATATAAAAGACTGGACAGGTGCATCCTCGGAAGTGGCGCTGCGTACGCAAACGAACCGGTGCAAGAAGTATTTGACTAAAGCATTTGAAAAACTTCGGGGGAATAAAAAATAAAAACGCCCCCAGAGATGCTTGTGGAAACAAGGCAGATTATTACACCAAGAGTCATCAAAAACACTCAATTCTAAAAATATGAAGGAGAGATTTAACACCCAGATCGAAAAAGAACTACCTGAAGCGCTGCGCAATGCGGTCAGGCAGCACCCGCTAAAAAAAATATTTCAGGAAGAGGAAGCACGCATTCGACAAAGCGCTTCTTCCGGCAATCAGCCCCCGGTTGAATCCGCAATAGGCGGTGCCAGGGTGGTTTCAATGAGCCGGCGATTAGCGGCCGTTGCCGCCGTGCTGCTGGTGGTTGGGTTTACCGGGTATGTTGTTTGGCAGGAGTTTTTTGTGGCACCGCCATTGGCGGTCGAGTTGATTATCCTTCCTGACGTATCGGTTACTGCGAATGAAGGGGCTGAAGAAAATTTCAAATTGGGCAGAGATGCTTTTAAACAAGAAAAGTACGGACGCGCAATTACCTTTTTAAAACAGGTGCCCAATTCAGTTGATTACTATTACGATGCGCAATTCCTTCTGGCTCATGCCAACCATCAGTTAAGCGAATACGCCAAAGCCATCCCGGGGTATGAACTTTTTCTGAAGAACGGCCTTGCGCTGATGCCAAGATTGAGCGGGCATTACCAACGGGAAGACCTTATAAGGTGGAACCTGGTAGTCGCCTGTTGGGGAGATGGACAAACGGGGCGGGCACGCGCTGAACTAGATAAACTCAGACACCTTCCTTCGATTGGTGACGATATAAAGCAGAATATTCCCAAATTAGAGAATGCACTCTAAAGGTATAAATAAGCTTTAAACAAAAAAGCGCCGCCCGATTTTAAACAGCAACCCCGCAAATGCCAATCCGATGATGCAATAAAAGATTATGGAAGCCGTAGCATTGCTTTTTGAGGGTAGCTGAATGGCTTGCATATCGCCGACGGGCACAATGCCTGCCCAAAAATAGGGCTTCGCATCCCAATCTGAGTTCCGGCTTTGAAGCCAGTGCTGCTTCGCTTCGGACAAGGCACCATCCTTTTGATTGCCCGATTGGAGTTGCTGGTAGAACTGTTGGAGCAGATCACCGGATTTATTGGCATCCACTGACCATAAGGTTGTCACGATGCTGGAGGCGCCTGCCGCTGAAAAACCCCTCGCCAGACTGATGATGCCTTCGCCCCGGTAGAGCCTGCCAATACCCGTTTCGCAGGCACTGGTAACGACCATATCTGCATTAAGAGAGAGTCCATACAATTCGTACAAATAAAGCAGACCTTCCTCCCGGGTTGGGGCATCTTCACTCATAAGCAACCAGGAGTTATTGGAATTGCGGTCGTCCATTTTACCGTGGGTAGCAAAATGAAGAAACCGGGCCTTTTCAATGTTGGCCATCAAGTCTTCTTTGGTGTCAATCCTTTTGAATTTACGATAAAAAAAATCCCAGGGAACAGTAAACAAACGTTGAAGCGATTTAATTTGATCCCGAAAGGTCAACTCCCCATTGAAACAAAAAGCCAGTAAAATGTCTTCGCTTGAACCACGCAGATGCGATTGCATTTCTTTCAGCAAAGCTGCGGAATAGCAATATGACAACTGAAAACCCTGGTCTTTTTTGCCTGCATAAGCATAAGTCCGGTAGGCTCCAATTTCGTTCGGCTTTTGTGTCAGCAAGGCGTCGAAAGGCAGGTATCCGAGTACATCATCCGGTATGATCATAAGGCGGGTAGCCTTTGGTTGGGGCGATTGGTGCAAAGGTGCCAGCAAAAGCTGATACAACTCATGGGCATAGCGTGCATAGAGTGTGTCACAAAATTGGTGCAATTTCCCACCAAGGTTGTGTTTCCATGCTTTCAAACTGTCATTTTGAATATCCGAATCCATGGTATAAGGCAAGCGGATGCCAATCTGAACCAAAGAATCAACTTTTTGACTCAGTGCTTCGCGTCCAATGGCCAATGGATATATCTCAATGGCTCCCTGTGGGGGCAGGTAGAAAATATAGGATTGGCTTTCGCCGATAAAGTATTCGACGAGGGCCTGGTTATTTTGAAGCGTTTGTTGCTGAAGAGATGGAATGTCAGGAGGAATAAATGTGGTCAGCTTCCGGAATAGTTCATTTGTATTAAAAACAGAGTCAATTCGATCTAATTCAATTTGGAGAGATACGATTCTTTTTTGCACGTCTATTTGATCGCTTGAAGAAGTAGCTTCTGCAAATTGTTTATTCAGAAATCTTATTTTTTGCTGTGCAAGCTTCCATTTTTCTTGTAAGCTTTGGTCAATATCCGGCAATTTTCCCCGGGCCTTCATCTGTAAAATACTTTCCAGCAACACATAAGATTTACTTTGCTCTGCATAAACAAAAGCTTCTTTGTTTTTGGAAAGTGCCAGGCAAGCCTCAATAGCGCCTTCAAATATTTTTTTTGTTAATTCGGCTAATTTGATTTTTGAAGACTGGTCGGGTAAGGATTGCCGAAAACGATTGGTGAGATGTATGGCGGCATCGTACCAGGATAATGCTGTTTCGTGTTTTTTTTGATAAAACAAGGTCAATGATTTTCCGCGGAGTGCTTCCAGAATACTAATTCTATTTTTTCCATAAACAGATTTCGTATCAATGTCTTTAAGGTTGCTTGGAGTTAAATCTCTGGTTGGAAAATTGGTAAAAATGCTCAACGCCTTGTCATATTCTTTTAGGGCATCAGTATAGTTTTTTTCCTCTCTTAGAATATCTCCTTTTAGAGAATAATTCCCCCCCAGGTTCCCTTTTTGAATCAAAGAAGTATTATCGTGGCTTGAATTAATGGCAACTGCTTGAACCACATGTTTCTGGGCTTTTTGATGATTTGAACTTTCCAGATAGAGCCAGGCTCTGTTATGGTGGTCTTTGGCAAGATCTTCCCCCGGATTGTTAGCAATCGCTAAATCGTAGTACTTTAAAGCTTTTTGATAGTCTTTTTTTAATCCATACCCTATCCCACAATTGATATAGGGCATGTAGCTTTCTGAGTCGACAAAACCTGTATTAATAGACATATTTGCATATTTGATAATGCTATCCGCTTCAAGCCAATTTACGTACAATTCACTGTAGTCGGTATACATGTCCCTGCATCTTGATGAATACTTAGCCTGATGATTTTGGCATAAAGTAGTACTTGTTCTATAATTTCTAAGCGTTTCTTCTTGATTGTCTCGGACATTTTGAATCCGGCCCATGCGGTGATAGGCAGTTATGCTCCGTTCTACTTCCCAATCGAATACTTGGGGATACTGTTTCAGGCTGTCCAAAAAGCGTATGCAATTATCTTGCAGTTGATAGGCTTTTTCATAATTCCCAAGGTTGTAATAGCAGTTGCTCTGATTTTGCAAACCTTTTACAATGCCTTTCAGGATATTACTTCTTGTTGAATCTTCTGCTACTGCTATCCGACGAGTGAGGCTTCTTCTTATGGCAAGCGCTGCTTTATATTTTTCTATAGCTGCTTCGTATTGCTTTTTCTCATTATCCAGATTAACGCCCTCATTGTGAATGCTATCTGCATTTTTATTTTCAATGGTGAGTTTGTAATCAATGCTTTGATTGGCAGGCTGCTGGCTGGAAGAATTGCAAGCATGAAAAAACAAACTAAGGCTCGTTGTTACCACAAAAAGGAAAGTACGCATTAGCAGTTTTTTGAAATTCAATGAATACCGAAAACATGGTATTTATTTACCACATAGGTGTTGTATTGCTATGGGGTAAATAAATACAAAATATGAATCATTCCGAATTTTGCAACATCTTTTTAAGGAGAAATATCGTAACTATCCAGCCGCTTTGAAATGCTTTTTGCCATACGACCTCGGAGAGGTCAGAGGTTTGTAGAAATGTAGTATTTCAATGTTTTCCCGACCTCGGAGAGTAGGTTGTCCAAATCAAAAAAAACTTTTGCACTTTTTGTAAAAGTATCTTTATCTTTCAAATTTAATGGGTTGATTCCCAAATAAGTACAATTTCGCACCTCCCACAGAGATTATTTTTAGTAAAAATTTCTTTCAAAAATGATTGCCCTAAACGAAGATACAAATTGCTGATATTCAACCAATTAATACAATTTTATGAATCGTTTTTCAATTGAAATGTGCAAGATAAATTTTCGCCCTTTGGACAGCCTACTCGGAGAGGTCGAAGGTTTGCAGAAAATAGCGTTGAAACAAACGTTCGACCTCTCCGAGGTCGGGAATTAAGGTCAACACGATGCATTTCTACGAACCTTTGACCTCTCCGAGGTCGGAAATCATAAGTATTTAGGGGCGGCTGGATAGTTACGAAATATCGATAGATAGGGCAATATGCAAAATTCGGAATGTCTCATGAGATAAAGGCTAATCAATATTTACCGGCATGATTTTTGGTGTAGTCGGCAGCCCATTGATAGTTATACTGATAAAATAAGTCTTCCCTTTATCCCGTATAGTTCTGCCCTCGGTATCTTGTCCAAACCAGGTAAATCCGTTGGCACTGCAAAATTTAGCCTTGTAAATGGTATCAAGAGTGGGACTTTGAGTAATAATGACCTCCACATCGTCGTAAAAAATACTTCCATCTCCCAGCCTCATGTAATACTTGTTTCCGACATTAGTAGTTGATTTTACCATTTTCAGACTTACAGAGGGCGCACTCCTTGGAGGATGAACGAGCATTCTTTCTACTGGGGCACCCTCGATATTTATAGGAATCGAACGATACAGGCCGTCAATATCAAGAGCTCCTATTGCTGTGATTCCTTTTGAGGTATTTCCTGAAAATGGAAGCGGTGCATTTCGCATGTTTTTGATGATGTCTTCCGCAGTCATCAAAGGTTTATAAGCTCTCATTAGGGCGGCTTCCCGGGATACATTTGCAGTGGCCATTGAAGTTCCTTTCAGTGTGACATAGCTTGTGTCCAGGTAAGGGCTGGTATTCAATCCATTGGTTGCAATATCTACCAGCGTTTTCCCCCAGTTGGAATAACTGGCTACCAGATAATTTTCTCCGGGTTCAGCAGCAGAAGCAACTGTAAGCAGGCTTTTCAAAGAGGGCAGTGGCTTTCCATCTTTGGTTCTGATATTTTGTGCTTTAAAAGAAGCTGGCCAACGTAAGGAATCCGCTTGATTGAACAACAACCCATCAATATCTATGGCATTATTTCCGGCAGACATCACAACCAATATATTTGCTGAATCTGCTCGATGGAGTGCGTTGTATAAAGGTTCAAATGGGTGCTTGCTGTAATACCCTAAACTCATATTAATTATCTGAGCCTGATGATTCACTGCATAGTGGATGGCACAAGCTAAGCCAAATACATTACCTTGCTTTTTTTTGTCGTAGACCTTGAGATTCATCAATTTCATACCAATATCCTTTGGAAAAGCATGTGCAATAGCGCCAGCAATGTGTGTGCCATGGCCAACATTATCAATAACATTGGATGTTTTGTTTACAAAGTCGTAGCCATGCACATCTCCTGCGATACAATTGGATAGGTCGTTCGACTCCTCGTTTACCCAATCCAGACCTGTGAGAGCCGGATGCCCTGAATTTGTTTTGTTTTGATAGCGCAGATTTGCCCCGGAATCAATAATTGCAACTTTGACGTGGTGATTTTGTCCAGTCCCTTGCCCCGGCCTATATTTGCAATTTTCCTGACCTACAATGGGGGTGTCTTCTTGCTTTGGTGTGGTAATGCCGCCAAACCATCCGTTATCATCTGATTTTGTGGTGGACTGTGCTCCCTGTGGCGGCGTATTGTCTATGATGATAATGTCATCAGGCCCGTTCCGCCAATGTTGTAACAACCACATCCCCCCTATGCAATGGCAAGTATCAATCAGATGGGCGCCTTTGGCGAGGAGGGTATCCATAAATGGCGGGATGGTAGTTTTATCTAACACCTGGGTATAATCTATTATGAACTCAAGGTTATCTTCTATAAAAAATATTTCTCCTACGAATACGTCTGCCTGTGCTTCGCACCCCTTATTATCTGTAGCATTAATGCTATAGCTGCCTTTTTTTAGATTCTGAATGGCAAAGTTGGGGTTGTTCACGCCAAAGGTACTACCCGACGGCGAGCCTGACCAGAGGATATCATAGGGGGGGAACCCGTTGACAATATGTCCTCTAACCTGCCCTTGCTCCCCATACTTGTTGAAAGTATCCGATTTAATTTCGTCTATCTGGATAGTCATTGCCAAAGGTGCCACCAGGGTTTCTGCGATGGTCTCCTTGCACCCGGTATTGTCTGTAACAATCACCGTGTACTGCCCTGCAGACAGGGTGCGGGAAGGTGCAATAGTGCTGACACTATCTTGGAGCCATTGGTATGCAAATGTCCTATTGTTGTAAAGTGGGTTAGGTGTAAAGGTGATCATTCCGTCTGCCACATCATTACACGTTGGATCGGTTGTCTCCACATCAACGAGGTCATCGCACAAAGGTTCTTTGATTACAAAGTTGCAACTCTGCATTGGCCCACAGCCGTCCGTTACCGTTACACTATAAGCGCCTGCACTAAGGTTATTAAGGCTGTTCAATCCAGGTGCATCGGAAACTAGGCTTCCTGACTGTGGTCCGGCCCAAAAAATCGAATAAGGAGACCTCCCATTGCTGCAATCTACTTTCGCAAGTCCATCTTGGCCTCCGGGTACGCCCACATCGTTTACCACAAAACAATTGATGGCCAACGGCAAAGGCTCCTTGATAAGGATGTTCTTTACAATCAAAGAGCAAGAGAGTTCCGTGTAGGTAATGGTTACGCTGTAATTCCCGACACCGAGATCCTCTGGATTGGGAATATTCTCTATAGATGGAAGGCTCCATTTGAAGGAAAGTTCATCCACGGCAGGTAGTGGATTTGTGCCTGCGGGAGTCAATTGCAGGGTTGCCTTGCCGTCTTCAGCACCGGGGCAAGTAACATTTTCAGTAACATAGGAAGCTGAAAAAGTTTGGCAATCATTTGGGTTTTGTGCAAATGCCTGGTCGAGAGGCAGAAAATTCACAAACAAAATCAGGATAATGATACAATGGACTGGACGAAAGGAACACAAAGGAGTCATATCAATGGTTTTTATTCGTTACACATCATAACAAGAACTGCCACCTTCCGGAGAGGGTGCCTACTTCTTATAGTGTATCACAGGGTCAGACGTATTGTTTGCTCTTTCTTGCAGCTTCATGGAGTGAAGCCCGTTTCATGTGATTGCCCCAAATATAGCGGTAAAGTTGAATAACGCCTAAAATAAGATCAATAAAAATTGCAGGATCATAAGTCCGTCCAACCCAAATAAAAAATAATAAGGGTTGAGCATACTTCGCCCCGCCCGGGAAATCAAAACCAATGCGCATAGCCCCGACACCCCGGTGCTGTAAAAAGCGGCGGTAGGATACACGTTGGCGGACGTAAAAATCCAGGCAATTGCCCAGGCGAAAAGCAGGCTGACCGCAGCGCACAAAACAGCGCCCCGTTCTCCCAATTTCACGGGCAGGGTAGCAAGGCCGGCTTCCTGGTCGCGTTGCCGGTCGCGCAGGTCGAATCCGATGGCGATGGCAAAGATGAATGCAGCCCGTTCCAGCAGCATTACCGGCGCTACGGCGCTCCAGCCCATGCCCCCGGCAACCGCAGGCACGATGACCGTGAGCCACGACCAGCAAGCGGCAAGGAGGAAAATTTTCAGCATGGCTACTTCGCGCAGACGCCGGCGTCCCGGCAAGACCGGCAGGATATAGGCTAAGGCTAAGGCGCAAGGCGCAAGGGTCTGCCAACGCGCCGCTTCGGGAAGTTGGAACCAGCACACAGTCCCCACTACCGCGGCGACGGGCGTGTTGATTTTTAGCAAAAAAGCAAATTTGCCGTAAAGCGAATCCTTTGGAAGGCTAAGGGCGTACAACCCGTAAAGCCGGTGTGCTGAATAAATAAAAAGTGTGCCGAAAAAAAGGAAAAGAGCCACCGGCGATGCAACCTCGTAATGGCCGGTCAGCAAGTATTGTGTTTGGCAGGTCATGCACAGCGCCGCCAGGGCAATCCAGTAATTGCCGTAAAAAATGACCTGAACAAACGGGATCAACGATTTCAGAAGTACTTAAAATTATGGCTGTGCTCGATCTTGAGCAGTGTTTCATAAATTAGGCGGATCACATTGTTGACATCGTCTTTGTGTGCCATTTCCACCGTCGTATGCATATAGCGCAACGGCAGGGAAATGAGGGCAGACGGCACGCCGCCGTTGGAATAAGCGAAAGCGTCGGTGTCGGTGCCCGTGCGGCGCGAAGCAGCTTCCCGTTGGATGGGAATGTCTTTTTCGGCAGCCGTTTCAATGATGAGTTTCAGCAATTTATTGTGGACGGCAGGCGCGTAGGTCACCGACGGCCCCATGCCGCCACGCACATCGCCGTGCTTTTTGGCGCTCAGCAGCGGGGTATGCGTGTCATGGGTAACATCCGTGACAATGGCAATGTTGGGTTTAATGGTCTGAGCGATCATTTCTGCGCCGCGCAAGCCAACTTCTTCCTGAACCGAATTCACAATGTAAAGACTGAAAGGCAGCTTGATGTGGTTTTCGTGCAGCAGGCGCGCTACTTCGGCCACACAAAAACCGCCGATGCGGTTGTCTAATGCGCGGCCAACGTAATACCGGTCGTTGAGGATAGTCATCTCATCTTCATAGGTAATGACACAACCCACATGGATGCCCATTTCCAGCACCTCGGCTTTGTCTTTGGCACCTACGTCAATGAAAATGTTTTCAACTTTGGGCGTCAGGTTGGCATCGTCGCCCTGGCGGGTATGAATGGCCGGCCATCCGAAGACGCCTTTAACGATACGGTCAGCGGTGTGGATATTCACGCGCTTGGAGGGGGCAATCAGGTGATCCGAGCCGCCGTTTCGAATGACGCTTAGGAAACCATCATCCGAAATATAATTCACAAACCAGGAAATTTCGTCGGCGTGGCCTTCAATGACTACCCGGTAGTCTTTTCCTGGGTTGATAATACCGTACGCGGTGCCGTAATTGTCTGTTTGCCATTCGCTTACGTATGGTTTGATGTAGTCAAGCCAAAGTTTTTGGCCTTCCGCTTCGAACCCCGTCGGCGACGCGTTATTCAAATATTTTTGTAAGAATGCCTCTGATTTAGGTGTAATAACAGACATCGTTTTCGGTTAGATTATAGTTGATGCACAGTGGGTAAAGATAGTAATTATTCGATAGTACAATATTGAATTTTAGGCGGACAAGCACTTATCCTGCGGCGCTCCAGCCCTTGGGGTCGGCGCGCCAGCTTTGCAGGAGTTCCAATTCCGAGCCTGTGATGTATCCCGATCGGGCTGCTTCCTGAATTAGGGCACCGTACTGGCTCAGGGTATCCAACGGGCAGGCTGCTTTGTCGAATGCTTCGGTTGCTGCATCAAAGCTGTAGGTGAAAATGGCAAGCACACCCGCAATCGTGCAGCCGGCCTCTTTCAAGACTTCAATTGCCGAAAGGCTGCTGCCCCCTGTGGAAATAAGGTCTTCAATGACCAGCACTCGTTCGTGGCCCAGCACTTCGCCTTCAATCAGGTTTTGACGACCATGCTCTTTGGCTTTCGCGCGCACATAAACAAAAGGCAGGTCAAGCCGGTCGGCCAGCAAGGCACCATGGGCAATGCCTGCCGTAGCAACACCGGCAACCAGGTCGAAAGGCGCGAAGTTTTTCGCTTTCTCCGCGAAGCAATCTATCACAAATCGCCGGATCGCCGGATGGGACAAGACCATCCGATTGTCGCAATAGATGGGTGACTTGAGACCGGATGCCCAGGTAAATGGCTTTTGCGGACTCAGTTTTATTGCCTTTATTTGCAGCAGGTGCTTTGCTATTTCTGTAGCGATGTTGCTTGATACCATAGAATGGACGCTTCTTTTTAAAAAATGACCGCAAATGTATACAATCTACATCAATGAAACGCCCTTGTTGTTGAAAGAAGCTGCCGGGATGCCCAAAAACTCCATAGGCGATGCGGAAAATATCGTTGCCCGGTATGCCGGCAAGCCCAAGCACATGAGCGGTTACATTGATATGCTGGAAAAGACCAACAGGTTTCATTCCATTACCCTCTATGCTGAAGATTATGAAAAATTGGTCAGGGATTTTTTTTCTCTTTTTAAACTGATAGAGGCGGCAGGCGGTTTGGTTTTGAACCCCGCCGGCGAAATCCTGTTCATTTATCGGCGTGGGTTCTGGGATTTGCCGAAAGGCAAAATTGACGAAGGCGAAAGCCCTTCCGAAGCAGCAGTTCGTGAAGTTCACGAAGAGACAGGGATTAAACAGCTCAATTTGGGGGCTGAATTAAAAATCACCTACCACACTTACAGAGAAAAAGATGGCCGCCGCATTTTGAAGCGCACCTACTGGTACCGGATGAAGACGGAAACCCTGGAGCTTCACCCTCAGGCTGAAGAAGACATCGAAGAAGCCATTTGGATGTCAGTGCCAGTTTTTTTTTCAGGGGAAAAAAAACGGGTTTATCGCAGTATACTTGATGTCTTGAGGGCTTAGGGTCGCTGAACGAATAAGGGTCACTTTTCCAGGAGTCATTTTCCTCCTACCCTTCATTGGAGAACCGCCTCCCTTAGCTCAGGCTAAGGTCTGGAACCTCCGCCTCGGTTAGAAGCAAAATTACTTACCTGTCGAAAGTGGCATTTATTCATCCAGCGCCCCTTAGCCAAATTATAAAAATGAAATAATCCGGAAAAGTTTTGTAGATTAACTACATTTGCCGTGCTGTAAGTATAGCTTGTTCTTTGAAGCAGGATGTTCGGGTGGACTGTTCCTTAAGTATATTCAATATTATTAAAATGGCAGAGATATATATTCAAACCCTAATGCATTTGTTGATAACAAGTTGAAGACGAAAATTTACGCGATACACGTTTTCGCTGCCTCATATTGATTCAAAAACTGATTATTCGGGTACGTTTACCAGAATCAGTTTTAAACAAGTTGCTTACCCTTCACTGCTTCTCCAGAACTTTGCTTCTCAGCTAAGAATGTGGTGTTCGTCCAAGAAGGATGACCGCCTTGGGTTTGTATAAAGCACTAAATTTACGCTTTACACAGCCCTGCTGCTGCATTATATCAGAACGGCATCGGAGAATTTTCGTGCCGGGATGCGCAGTGTTTTATGATTTAGGCATTAAATATTTTTGTAATATCAATTATTTTAATCAAGTATTTGGACATGAAAGAAAGATTAGTTCGAATTGCTGTTTTTTATGACGGCAACTATTTTTTGCACGTTAGCAACTATTACAACTACGACCACCCGCGAAAAAGGCGGTTAAGTCTTTCGGGATTGCACGAATTTATCCGAAATCAGGTTGCACAGGAGGAAGGAGCAGAGGCTCACCTTTGCCAGATTGTGGACGCGCATTATTTCAGGGGCAGGCTCAATGCCCGCGAAGCCAGCCAACGTGCGGATACACTCTATTGGGATCGCGTTTTCGACGACATTTTGATGTCGGTTGGGATCACGACCCACTATCTTCCGTTAAAAACCGTTTTTGGACGCCGCGAAGAGAAAGGCATTGACGTCTGGTTGGCATTGGAAGCCTTTGAACTGGCCTTTTACAAACGGTTCGACGTGCTGGTGCTCATTGCTGCGGATGGAGATTATGTGCCTTTGGTCAGAAAACTGAATACACTCGGCACCCGGGTCATGGCGTTAAGCTGGGATTTTGAGTACACAACCGATATGGGAAAACGCATGATTACCCGCACTTCGCAGGATCTGCTGGAAGAAGTCTCTTATCCGGTTGCCATGCACGAAATTATTGACAACCGCATCAAGCGCAACGACCCACTGATCACCAATTTGTTTGTTCTTAATGAAAGCCGTCGCCTTGTCAGCCCTGAAGCCGCCGAACTGGAAATGCCCGAAGAAGGCGAAGTGCTTACAAGTGAGGTTTTTAGCATCAAGAACGGCTACGGTTTCATTAAGTATCCGCCAAATAATTTGTTTTTTCATTACACCAGCGTCATTGGGGGCGATTTCAACGAGCTCCGGGAAGGGGATGAGGTGGAATTCGTAGTAGGAAAAAATGAAGATGGCGGCAGTATTGCCACCAACGTGAAGCCGCTGGGCGCGACGCACGTGAATGGGAATGTGCTGGAAGAAGATCCGTATTGATTTAATTGAGGATTTGAGTATTTGAGTAGACGTGACTCCTCAAATATTCAAATCCTCAAATCTTTAAATCCTCCTCAAAATACGCCCATGTTCGTCAACCTGATCAGCGACACCGTCACCAAACCAACGCCGGCCATGCTTCAGGCCATGTTTCAGGCGGAAGTAGGCGATGACGTTTTTGGTGAAGACCCCACCGTCAGGGCGCTTGAAATGAAAGCAGCCGCCCTTTTTCAAAAAGAAGCCGCGCTGTTTTGTCCTTCTGGCACCATGACCAATCAGATCGCAGTGAAAGTCCATACCCAGCCTTTGGATGAAATTGTATTGGAAGAAACCTCCCACGTTTATCAATACGAAACTGGTGGTTATGCATTTCACTCGGGAGTGGCCGTCAATTTGTTGTACGGCGTTCATGGAAAAATTACCGCAACGCAGGTCGCCGCTGCCATCAAGCCGCTATACGACTGGCTCCCGAGAACACGCTTAGTCGTGCTGGAGAACACATGTAACAAAGGCGGTGGAAGTTATTACACCTTTGACGAAATGCAACCCATTTCGGCGCTTTGCCGCGAACGCGGGCTGAAACTGCACCTGGATGGCGCCCGCATTTTCAACGCGTTGGTGGAAACGGGCGAGACGCCCCAACAAACCGGCCCTTTATTTGACAGCATTTCGGTTTGCCTTTCCAAAGGATTGGGGGCACCTGTCGGGTCTTTGCTCATCAGCGACGGTGAGTTTATCCGCCAGGCTCGTCGGGTGCGCAAGGTCATGGGTGGAGGCATGCGGCAGGCCGGTTATTTAGCTGCTGCTGGAATTTATGCGCTCGATCATCACATTGCCCGGTTGCGCGAGGATAACGACCATGCCCGGGCCTTAGGCGTCACGCTGCACCAATGTGGGGTCGTTGAAAACATCAGACCCATTCAAACCAATATTGTGATTTTTGATGTGAAACCACCATTCACAGCAGCTTCATTCTTAGAAAAATTAGCGGAACAGCAAATCAAAGCAAGCGCTTTCGGACCACAAACCGTTCGCTTAGTTACCCACCTTGATTTCATCCCGGAAATGCTCGCATATACCAGGGATGTCCTAAAACAGATTGCATCGTGACATTTTTTCCGAAACCGGGTACAGTACGTGGCGGGTAAACTCGTTTTGCATGGCAAGGTTCGCCGGGGCTTCATTGGCATTGCCGGACAGGTCATTAAATTGCATCCCCGCGTGGTGAATTGCAACCAATTAAACGTTACTTCCGGAATTTTGATAGAAACGATCGAACCGAACAGTGCGACTGCCGGCTCCGGCATTTAGAGTTCGAGAGCAAGGCGTGCGAAGACCCCAAAAACGAGCGTTTACTCGCGTGTGACTGTTTTTTTGGCCGAGCATAATGCAGCTATCGGACTATAAAGACAGACCCTAAATAACTGTTTTTCGTGTAAAACCCTCTTTCTGCAACTGGCAGGGATTTACACGAAAGGATAAAATGTTTTAAAACCTCCTTTTTATTCTTTTTTTTTGGAGGGGCATCAAGAGCAATTAAATGCCTTTACCTTGTTTAAGTATTTGCTTTTCAACTATTTAAATATGTTTTTTTGTTTACTTAATTCGGGGCTGTTCAGAAAAAGCCAATTTTATTCATATTATTTTGAAAAATACTTATTTCTTTTTGCATAACTTTGCGTAAAATCAGCGTGAATAAAAATAATTGATCGGAATTGCAACAAAACATCGCCTCATCAGTTTTAGAGGTGAGTTGAGCGCTATTGTACAATTTAAATAGTCTCTGTCTTTTTAGTCCGTGTCTGCTCTTTAGAGTTCAAGAATAAGGCGTGTTTCGCCCCAAAAACGGGAGCTTACTCGCGTAAATGACCGATTTTGGGGCGAAACACAACGCAGTTATCGGAATATAAAGACAGGCACTAAATAAGCGGCTAACAATTTGTCTTATTTTTTTTCAACTGGCATTATTCCAAGCAAGTTGATCCTATTAAGCAATCAATTAAAAATTGAAATGAACAAAAAAACACAGGAGCCTGCGCCAGAGTCAACGCAGCAAACACAAGAACAACACAACACAGCAGACGCATCAACCGCCGAGGTAAAGAAAAAAGCAGGTCGTCCGGCAAAAGCAAAAACAGCAGAAATTGCGGTCGGCAGTGAGCCGGTTGCTATTTTTGGCAGAAAAAAACGACCAGTAAAAGCTTCAAGTACAGCAGGTACTGCAAAAAAAGCAGGCCGCCCGGCTAAAGTAAAAGTAGAAGCGACTGCAAAAAGTGCAGCTACGGCGGAAAAGAAACGTCCGGGTCGTCCGAAAGTAGAAAAACCGGTGGTTGCCGGTGCAGCTACGGCAGAAAAGAAACGTCCGGGTCGTCCGAAAGTAGAAAAACCGGTGGTTGCCGGTGCAGCTACGGCAGAAAAGAAACGTCCGGGTCGTCCGAAAGTAGAAAAACCGGTGGTTGCCGGTGCAGCTACGGCAGAAAAGAAACGTCCGGGTCGTCCGAAAGTAGAAAAACCGGTAGTTGCCGGTGCAGCTACGGCAGAAAAGAAACGTCCGGGTCGTCCGAAAGTAGAAAAACCGGTAGTTGCCGGTGCAGCTACGGCAGAAAAGAAAGGTCCGGGTCGTCCGAAAGTAGAAAAACCGGTAGTTGCCGGTGCAGCTACGGCGGAAAAGAAACGTCCGGGTCGTCCGAAAGTGGAAAAACCGGAAGTTGCCGGTGCAGCTACGGCAGAAAAGAAACGTCCGGGTCGTCCGAAATTGGAAAAACCGGCTGCTGAAAATAAAAAATCAGCAGGTCGCAAAAAGCATGGCGGTAAATCAGAAAGCCAGGACAATGCAGCCAAGCAGGTACAGCAACGTCCGGAAGCATTTCCGGTTTATTACCACTTAGAGAAGAAAATATCCAGAATGGAGAAAAAATTGAAAAAAGCGCTGAAAAAACTGGATCGCCTAAAAAAGACTTTCCAGGGATAATTGGTTCTTGTTTTTATTCAAAACACGCGATGTTGTCAAAGTGATGCCATCGCGTGTTTTATTAATAAATATCCGGAAAACGGGACACGCTCATGCTCGACACTCAAGTTTGTATTGTAGGCGCCGGCCCCGGCGGTACTGCTACCGCATTGAAACTCAGCTACCTCGGCATTTCCTGTATTTTGATTGACAAATCTTCTTTTCCAAGGGATAAAGTTTGCGGCGACGCCATCAGCGGCAAGGTAACTACTTTGCTTAACCGCTTAGATCCGGCGATTATGCAGCGATTCAGGGCATTGCCTACTCAGGTTGGTGTGTGGGGAATTCGTTTTATTGCACCTGGCCGCCGCGAATTGCGCCTGCCTTTTGCCACTAATTATTCACAAACGGATGCGCCACCGCCAGGTTATGTTGCCCGTCGAATGGATTTCGACGATTTTTTGATTCAGGAAGTAAAACGCCGCGACAATATCCGATTCTTTGAAAATACGGCAATTGACGGCTTTGAACGTACGGGCGAACACTGGATCGTGCGGGATAAAAGTGGCGCATTTGAGGTGCGCGCACCACTGCTCGTTATAGCCAACGGGGCGCATTCGGCATTTAGCCGGAAAATTGCAGGTCACGAAAAAGACCCGGAACACCACGCTGGCGGCGTTCGTGCTTATTTCAGGAATGTTCGGCACACCGATGAAGATAATTTCATTGAACTACATTTTCTCAAACAATTGGTGCCGGGATATTTTTGGATATTTCCTCTTCCTGATGGGTATGCCAATGTAGGATTGGGCATGCGAAGCGATATCGTGAGTAAAAAGCGGATCAACCTTCGAAAAAAATTATTAGAAGTTATTGAAAGCCACCCGCCTTTTCAGGAGCGGTTCAAAGGGGCAGAATTAGCTGGCGAAATCATTGGGTATGGGTTGCCTTTGGGGTCAAAAAAACGACTGTTGACGGGCGACGGCTATATGCTGGTTGGTGATGCCGCGCACCTGATTGACCCCCTCACTGGTGAAGGAATCGGGAATGCCTTTTACAGCGGGCTCATCGCAGCCGAACAGGCACAGCAATGCATAGAACAGTCCAATTTTTCGGCATCGTTCCTCCTGGCCTATGATGTGCGTGTTCAACGGGTTTTGGGCGCAGAGATGCAACTGAGTTACCGTATGCAACAGCTGATGGCCTATCCTGTAATTGTCAATATCGTTACGGCCATCATTGGAAACAACAAACGCGCCTTAGATCTGCTTACGCAAATGTACCACGACCTGGAAGTGCGCAGAAGCCTTACCAAACCCTGGTTTTGGTTGAAACTGTTTTTCAAAAGGAAATGATAATTATTGACTGTCTTTATAGTCGGTGTCTGTTCTTTAGAGTTCGAGAGCAAGGCGTGTTTTGCCCAAAAAATGGGAGTTTACTCGCGTAAATGACCAGTTTTGGGGCAAAATACAACGCAGTTATCGGACTATAAAGACAGACACTAATTAAGCTTCCACATCCCCGAAAACAGGGATACCCCCTCGCTATTTTTGATGATTTTTAGCATTCGCCGCCACTTTTCGGCAAGTATCCTCGTACAAATCCTATTTTCATCCGTTCTCGAAATAAAACAGCCCCTGGCATCAGAAAGGGTACAGGCACTATATTTAAGCAGCATGAACAGTATAAAGACGATATTAATTTTAGGTGCGACGCTTTGGGGAGGATGGATCAAAGCTTCCGACACCCTACTTTGGAGCGAACCCCGCACCTTTGCGGTAATGGGGCAGGAAACCCTTGTGGCATGGGCGCCCGAGTCTGCTCAACTATCGCCTGGCAATGTGGCAATGGCACCTCAAAGCGCTTTTCAATTTACAAAATCACCTTTTGTTTTCAGTAATGCTTATGGCCCCGTCTGGTTGAAATGGACCATCTGTAACGTATCGGACAGTGTGCAGCGGCTGCTGGTGGAGCCGTTAAGCGCCTATATTTACCGTGCTGACATTCAGGTGCTGACCGAGGTCAACGGCGTAGTTAAGCTGCAAAGGGATTCCGCTGCTTTAGAGCCCCATTTTAAAAAAATGATCGCCAGAAACCGGCATTTTAAATTGCGAATAGAAATAGCCGCCAATGCCTGTGCCACCATTTTTTTGCGCCTGCAACCCCGCACTATTCCGCTTTATTTTGATTTGCAGGTCTGGGATGAAGACAAACGGAAGACTTTCGAACAACGGGAATACATCATTCTCGGGTCTTTTCTGGGCTTCAACCTCATTTTTATATTTATCCTCGCGTTGGCTTTGATTAATACCAAATTGCGCTACCAGTGGAATTTTCTTTTGTTTACTTTTTTTGGCATTTTATTCATTGCCATTGATACCGGGGCGGCGCTTCAATTCATCTGGCCGCATGCACCCGACAACCAGTATCGCTGGATCCTGCTTACGGTTAACCTCTACCTCGTTTTCGGGATGTTTTATATTCGGGGGCATTTTTATACCCGTGAAAAATTCAAAACGATTGACGTATTATTCAAAGGCATCACGGCTGCCGCTTTGGCTCTTTCGCCATTTAGCCTGGCGCTTGCGGCGCAGCCTAGCAACTTTGCTTTCTGGATCCTGCGACTCCATTGCGGTTTGTACATTCTATGTGCGTTTTGCATCATTGTGGTCACTTCCTACATTTTTTACCGCACCAGGAAAGCAGAATATATCTGGTTTATGGGGGGATTTACACTCCACGGATTGAGTATGGTGGCCACCAATTTGCAATACTTAGGCATCGGCATTCCGGATACGCTCAATACCCTGCTGGTTCAAATCGGCTACCCTCCCTTTTCTTTCCACACCCGCGGCGGTTTTTTGATCGGTGTAGTGGTGGAAATTTCTGTAATTTTCTTTATTTCCATCAATCGCTATAAAACGGCGCAGGAAGAAAAAGAAAGGGCTTTACGCGAATTAGCTGCCCAAAAAGAAGAAAATCTGAACGCCTTGGTCATCAGTATTGAAAATGAACGCCGGAGGATTGCACAAGACTTGCACGATCAATTCGGGGTCATGCTTTCCGCCATTCAAATGCAGTTGGCTGTGCTTTCGGAAAAGACCGACGAGGAAGCGTTCAAAAAGCAATTGATTAAAATCGTAGGAGATGTGAGCGAAGCCAACCGCGACCTGCGCAACATTTCGCACAAATTGATGCCCGGCTCTTTATCCAAATCCGGACTCAAAGTAGCGGTTGAAGAATTGATTTCCCGGATTCAGGCGGGCAATCCGGGTTTAAATATTTATTTATACACCAATGTTGATGTGGGCAGGTTCAGCGAAAAAGCCCGCTTGCACTTGTTCCGCATCATTCAGGAGGGGTTGCACAATATTGTGAAGCACGCCGGAGCCAGCGAGGCCAGCGTGCAGTTATTGCAACACAACGGCGAAGTGCTGATCACCATTGAAGACAATGGAAAAGGATTTGATAAAGCCGAAAAACGCACCGGCATCGGCCTGTCCAATATGAAACGCCGCACCCTGATCTTGAACGGGAAATTGAATATAGATTCCACTCCGGGCAGGGGAACGACCGTTTCAATTGCTGTGCCTAAGGAGGAGTTGTTTTGATGGTTTTGGCCAATCCCCTTTTCGCAGGATTTATTCGTTCCATAAAAACTCGTAACCTGCTATCCATTCTTATTTTTTATTGATGAGCAGCTCCTTCACCTTCCCCAACGCAGTATCCAACCCCGCGCTATTCTTACCGCCTGCCGTTGCGAAAAAGGCTTGTCCGCCACCGCCGCCGTCAATGGCTTTGGCCAATTCCCGAACCATATTGCCCGCATGCAGGCCGCGCGATTCCACTAAACCTTTGCTGATGATGACCGTGAGCAGGGGCTTGTCCTGTACCACGGCGCCCAGCACGATGACGGATTCGCCGAGGTCTTTTTCCAATTGATAAGCCAGCGTTTTGATCGCATTGGCGTCGTTGAGGATCACTTTAGCTACCAAAAGCCGGTAATCGTTCAGGGTTTCTGCTTTGGCGACCAATTCATCTTTTAAACTGCCGGCTTGTTCCGACATCAGCTTTTCCACCTCTTTGCGCAGTTGCCGGTTTTCTTCCATCAATGCGGCTACGCTTTGTGCCGTATTTTTTGGATTTTTGAAAATAGCGCGAACGGCTTCGAGTTCTGCGAGTTCTGCTTTTACAAAATTGGTTGCATTTTCAGCCGTCAACGCTTCGATGCGGCGGATGCCCGCAGCCACAGCGCCTTCAGAGGTAATTTTAAACAAGCCGATTTTGCCGGTTGCCGGCACGTGGGTACCGCCGCAAAGCTCAACGGAATAGTCTTTCCCAAACGTAATCACGCGTACGGTATCACCATATTTTTCGCCGAACAGCATCATGGCGCCGGTCGCTTTGGCCTCCGCAATGGGCATATTGCGCACTTCTTCCAGGGCGATGTTTTCGCGGATTTTTTCATTCACCATCGTTTCGATGCGCTCCAGCTCTTCTGCAGTCACTTTCTGGAAATGAGAAAAATCGAACCGCAGGCGCTCCGGATCTACATCCTGGCCTTTTTGCAGGGCATGGCTGCCCAACACGCGGTGCAGCGCGGCGTGCATGAGGTGTACGGCACTGTGGTTGCCTGAGGTGGCTAAGCGTTTAGCGCCATCCACTTCTGCATGCACCGGTGCATGAAAGTTTTTGGGCAATTTTTTTACAAGTTGGATGGCCAGATCAGTTTCTTTCAGCGTATCCAAAACTTCAATGATTTCATCGCCGACGTGCAACCAGCCTGTGTCGCCGGCTTGTCCGCCGCTTTGCGCGTAAAACGGCGTTTGCGACAACACAACCTGGTAGGCTTCCTGCCCTTTAGCCACCACCGTTCTGTATTTCAGGATTTTAGCGCCTTCAACGACCAACTGGTCGTAGCCGACAAAAGTGCTGTCGGCTTCATCGGTCACGATGTTCCAGTCACCAACCGCTTTTTGCGCATCTGCCCGCGAGCGGCTTTTTTGAACGGCCAATGCTTTTTCAAAAGCCGCTTCATCCACGCGCCAGCCGCGCTCGGCAGCCATCAGGCGGGTGAGGTCAATGGGGAAGCCGAACGTATCGTACAGGTCAAAAGCATCCTGGCCCTGGATAAGGCCGTCTTTTACCTCCAGTACGTCGAAGCGACGCAACCCGTTTTCCAGCGTATTGAGGAAGGCGGTTTCTTCCGCTTCGATGATTTTTGCGATAAGGCTTTGCTGGCTTTTGAGTTCCGGGAAGGCATCGCCCAATACCTCAACAAGAACTGGCAGGAGCGTATGCATAAACGGAGCACGCAGTTCTAAGAAAGAGTAGTAATAACGCACTGCGCGGCGCAAAATCCGGCGAATCACGTAGCCGGCACCACCGTTGTCGGGCAACTGGCCGTCGGCAATGGCAAAAGCTACCGCCCGGATATGGTCGACGATCACGCGCATGGCGATGTCGCTCATCGCATCCGGTGCATAACTGTAGGTATAGGTTTTGCGGCTCGCCTTTTCGATGAACTGGATCATCGGCGTAAAAACATCGGTGTCGTAAGTGGCTGTTTTGCCTTGCAGCACCATACACAGGCGCTCGAAGCCCATCCCGGTGTCTACGTGCTTATCCGGCAGTTGGTCTAACGCGCCGTCTGCTTTTCGGTTAAACTGGATAAAAACGTTGTTCCAGATTTCGATGACGCGGGGGTGGTCCTGGTTCACTAATTTTTCACCGGGTGTTTCGGCGCGTTCGGCATCGCTGCGCAAATCCACGTGGATTTCGGAGCAGGGGCCGCAGGGGCCGGTTTCGCCCATTTCCCAAAAATTGTCTTTTTTATTGCCGTCGAGGATGTGGTTGTCGGGCAGGTATTGCCGCCACAAATTGCGGGCTTCTTCGTCGGAAGGCAGGCTCTCTTTGGCCTCGCCGCCAAAAACCGTGGCATACAAGCGGTCTTTCGGCAGTTGGTAGACTTCCGTCAGTAATTCCCAAGACCAGTTGATGGCTTCTTTTTTGAAATAATCGCCGAACGACCAGTTGCCGAGCATTTCAAACATGGTGTGGTGCGTGCCGTCGCGGCCCACATCTTCCAGGTCGTTGTGTTTGCCGGAAACGCGCATGCATTTTTGCGTATCTGCGATTCGGGTCGCCGACGGGGTTTGGTTGCCGAGAAAATAGTCTTTGAATTGTACCATCCCTGAATTGGTGAACAGCAGCGTCGGGTCATTTTTGCTGACAATGGGCGCTGAAGGCACAATTTTGTGTTGTTTGGAGGCGAAAAAATCCAGAAAAGTCTGACGGATTTCTTTAGACGTCATCATTGTTTTAACAATTTTAGCAAAAAACGCATTTTTTTACCACAACTTGTCCCGAAACAGGATAGTTCACAATAGGTGTTTTCACAATACTTCACAGAGGTGCTAACCCCTCCAATTCGTCGAGGCAATTATAGCAATTCTATATACCTTGTTAAATAGGCAAAAAAAACAGGCCGCGAAGATAGAGAAATTATGTGTTTCTTAACGTAGAAGAAACGAAGGGAGGGCTAAAATTTTCGTCTGATTTAAATCACATCATCAGGCAGCTACCATTAGCAAAGTACAATAATCAGTATAAGTTAGGAGGTAACTTGAAGTTACCGCCTAACACAGCCCGGGCATCCTCGCCTCGTTTCACCTGAGTATTAAAAATGTCCAGTAGATGATCCTCGCCCAATGTTCGACGCAAGCTGAAAAGCGTTCGGCTGTCCGCCCCGATTTTGTCACGCTCCTAAATACCGATAACTAATGTCCACGCTTTCTAACGGCTGGTGATTGCGGCAAGCATCCTGTTCTACCTAAAAATGCTTCAGCCCGGCGGTTTTGCGTTCTTTGAAAAGCGCTTTCCAATCAATGACCCCGTTACCTACTTCAGAAAAAAACTGCTCAGGGGTATTGTCCATATCCTTCACGTGCCAAAGCGGGAACTGGCCCGGATGCATTTTGAAATAAGCAACTTTTTCATGTCGTCACGTACAGTGTAGAACTGTATGCCAATGCGCCCCACTTTTTTTGCGTTTCAGTAAAGCTCTAAAGGTGCTGCCCGAACGCTGTTTTCCGGCCCTGGACATACTGGAATACCAATATAACCAGGCACAAAAACAGACCCGAAAATTCCCGCATCAGTTCGATATGGGGTGCTTCTGCTTTCATGGAACCGGCGATGGTAGGCATTCCCATTCGTAGCCAGGCGATAAAAGCGGGCGTCAGGGAAATGGTCCAGATCATAACAACGCCGATCCCTGCTAATAAAACAAGCCGATTCCGGTGGCCAAAAGCTGCAAATGCGCAGACGCCAGCGACATAACCATACAGCAACATCCAGCCCAAAGGATCGGGGTCGTTGTATTGAACAGCAGCAAAAAGGAAAAACAGCAGCGCCAAAAAAAGGTGCAGCAATTTCATCGCAGCGGGGTTAAGGTGTAGCCTTGTTCGCGCAGCAAATTGACCACGCCCTGGTTCCCGCCTAAATGTCCGGCACCGACAGCAAAAAAAGTAATGTTTTCGCGCATCATGCCTTCCATAACCGGTATCCAGTTGCGGTTGCGGCGCCCCAGCAGCAGGTCTTCGTATTTGCCAAGCCCGTCTTCGGCGTCGCCCATCATGGACTGCATGCCCTGGATATCCTGATTTTTGTACATTTCGACCATGCGGTCAAATTCGTCATTGCCTGCAGTATCCTCCGAATTGATGGCATCCACCAGCATTTTGGCCTGAGCTTTATATGGAATGCTGTCGAATACACTCATCTGGTAAGCTGCGGTTTCCAATCCGGCGACATCTTTTTTTTGCTCCTGCGCCATGGCCAAGAGTTCAAACTCATAAGAAGTAGTCGAAGATTCTTCCTTTTTACCTTTCCCCATCGAAGCCGCTACGTCTTCAGAGGCCAGCATGGAGAGGAACATCGGTTTGATGCGTTCGAGAAAACCCAATGGCAGGCCAATTTTATCAAAATGTGCTTTTACACCGGTATATTCCTCCGTGGTGAGCAGGTCGCGGAGGGTTGTGTCGTTGTTCATGTACATTTTCATCATCATCGGCATCAGGCCGGCAATGTCCATGGTTTCTTCGAGGTCAATTTCAAAAGCTACGTGGCTGGCTTTTTTGAAAACCTCCTTAGCTTTTTCAGAAAAAAAATAATCCGCCCGAGGAATCAGGTGGATGGTGCCATAGAGGTAGGAGGGGTTCGAAAGCTTGTTGCCGCTGATTTCCCACAACAGGGCGTTTTCCGTTTCAGGAGTAGCCGATTGCGCTTCCGACTGGCTTTGGGCAAGCGTGCTAATGGAAAGGAGCAGAACGGGAAAAATCCAAAAAGCAATTTTTTTCATAGCATCAGTGTGTTTGATCGAATACCTCCACGATTTTTAGGAGGAGGGTGATATTTTCAAAAAATTCTTTGACTAATTCAAAACTCATGTTGGAACGAAATATAAACGGTTCCAACTGGTCTTTTGGTTCAGAAACGCCCACGTATATTTCCCGGCCATGCACCGAAAAGTAAATATCCTTTTTTGAAGCGGCGCAAAAATCGAGAATCGCTTCCTGCATTGGCTCGGGCAGGATGCCGATGACGTGGGTGTCTTCGGTTGCATAAACGAGGAAAGTCTCGCGAAAGCGTTCGACCATAATCTCTTCATCCACGTTCTGGCCGCCATCCCAGGTATAGTTTTTGATGGAGCGGGTCAGGAAACGCCGTTCTTTACGCGGCCATACGGCTAAGGAACCTTCTGTTGGTTCATTAAACAGCGCACAAAGAAATACCCCCTGGAACACTGGTTCTAATTTGGCGCTCATGGCTGAGTTTTCGCGCACATCCAATTCGCTCATTTCAAAATCCATTTCGCCCACTTTGCCTTTGATGTAATCTTCACCGAGGTAAAAATGCGCTTTGGTCGCAAACAATTTGCTTTCAAAAAAGCGGCTTTTGGGAATAAACTTTTTTGAATCGTAGGATAACGTTCCGTAATTCACTTCGTTATCAATAAAATCAAGGATCAGAGAGACGATATGCGGCTTGAAGGTGCGCAGAAAGCGCTGGATGCGGCTGACTAAAAAACCGGAATAGAGCACAAAAGGAATCATCATGGCTAAGGTCAGCGGGGCTATGCGCAGGTAAAGCCCCAATGCTAAGGACGACAGCATCAGGATTCCGGATAAAAAAAGCAGGCGCAGCAGGCGTTTGCGACTGCGTTCCAAACGCATCAACTCCGGGTGGATGGTGTGGTTGTAGTAAATCCTGAATTCGTCTATACGCTTCATAAACAATGCCAACTAATGCGGCCTCAAAAATAGACATCAGTTTCGGAAAATTATCTTTACTTTTGAAACATTGAATCCGCATTCTGATTTCAGGCATTGCCACCCGGGAAAATAGCAATTACCTTCACCCTTGCTTTGCTCTTAAATGAATGAATAATCTCATGCATTTACTTTTTCGTGTTGTACGGACATCAGGGCTTACCGCAGTAGTTTGGGCATTGCTTACCGGTAGTGGGCATGGGCTGTTGGCGCAGTCGAACCCCCAAAGCATCCGGACGGACAACTCATATCAGACTGATTTTCTGGTAAAAAACATCTTTGCCAAAGGCGCCTGCAACAACATCACCAATGTGACGCGGAACGGCCAACCCACCGGCGTTGGCTATTTTGAAAACGGAACCGAAATTATCGGATTAGATCGGGGCATTATTTTAGCCACCGGTCCGATTCAAAACGCAAGGGGCCCCAACACCGTGTCCAACAAAAGCGGTAATTTTGCAGATGGTACAGGCGACCCCGACCTGAATATCATGACGGGCGTCAACGTTGTGGATGCGGTTTCCATCGAATTTGATTTCATCCCTTTGGACTCGTTTATTACTTTTCGCTACGTTTTTGCATCCGAAGAATACTGCGAATTTGTCGGCAGTATTTTCAACGACGTGTTCGGGTTTTTTATCAGCGGCCCCGGCATTTCCGGCTCTTTTTCCAACGGTGCCGCCAACGTAGCTTTAGTACCCAATACGTCCAGCTATGTGGCCATCAACTCGGTCAACCACAGCTCTAATAATGCTTACTACATCCGGAACGAATTGCCAGCCGATGCCGGCGAATGCGGTGCCGCAGCGCCAACCCCTCACCTTGGGAAAATTGAATACGACGGGTTCACACGCCCTTTAACGGCCGTGCTAAAGCTCATTCCCTGCGAGACCTACCACATTCGGTTTGTGGTAGCCGATGTTGGGGATAATTTCTACGACTCCGCCGTTTTTCTGGAAGCGGGGAGTTTTAACCTCGGCGGCCGGGTGAGCCTTGGCGTGCAGGGGAGTGCAAGTCAAACCGTTGCTTATGAAGGGTGTAACGACGCTTTTGTGCGGTTCGAACGCGGCGAAGACGATGACAATGATTTTCCGCTGACCGTGCGATTCCGGGTGTCGGAAGCCAGCCAGGCAACCGCCGGACTCGATTACCTGCCTTTACCGGTTTCTGTAACCATACCGCCCGGACAAAACAGCGCAACCGTCCCCATTCACGTGCTGAACGACACTGAAACAGAAGGGCAGGAATCCCTGATTTTTATGCTGGATATTCCCTGCGCCTGCTATACGGATACAACCGTTTTGTACCTGAGCGATCCGCCTCCTTTGCTGGTGGATTTGCCCGATCGCGCCGTTTGTCAAAATACATCCGCGTTTTGGACGCCCGAAGTTTCCGGTGGGATACCCGGCTATATTTATCAATGGAGTAACTCGGCCATTACGCCTTCCATCACGGTTCTTGCAGGCGATCCGGCACCGTATTCCGTCACCGTCACGGATGCTTGTGGCCATAGCGCTTCGGATACCGGGATTGTGTTCACGACGCAACCGCCCTTAGCCGAGCTTTCCGGATTTGGCAGGGTCTGTGAAGGGGATACTGCTTGGCTTCGGGTTGATTTTACCGGGTTGCCGCCGTGGCAATTGATTTATCGGGTAGATGGCATTGCACAGCCACCCGTCAACGATATTTTGACCTCGCCGTTTGCCTTGCCGGGTACTTTGGACGGGCAGTACGAAATCGCAACGTTCAGCGACCAGGGGTGTGAAGGGCAATTTTCCGGTACGGCGGAAGTTGAACTCATGCGCATCGAAGTGCAGACGCTGGCGGACGGAGTAGATTGTTTTGGCGATGCCAATGGCGGCATTTCTGTGGAAATCAGCCAGGGTACGTCACCTTATGATGTTTTCTGGAACCACGGCATCGAAGACTCCACGGCTTTGTCGGATCTGGCAGCTGGCGTCTATACGCTGCATGTATTTGATGCGGAAGGGTGCGAAAAAATCGTAGAAATCGTCGTGCCAACCCCGGATTCTCTGGGGCCGGTGATTCCCGACTGCGCTACCTTGTCACAGGGGTTATTGCTGCTGAATGCTTCCGGCGGAACACCACCTTATCTTTATGCGGTGAATGGCGGTGCCTTTGAGGATGCCGGGGTTTTTGAGGACCTGATGGCCGGCGCGCAATACGATTTATTAATCCAGGATGCTGTAGGTTGTGAAATGACCCAGGAAGATTTTTTGATGCCTGCGGCCTACGACGAAGACATGGTGACCTTACCGGATGAATTGCGCGCCCAGATCGGGCAATATTACCCGCTCGATCCGGAGTTGCACATTCCCGCGTCCCTGTTGTCGAGCATCCGCTGGACGCCTGATTTGCACTTGGATTGCTCCGATTGCCTGACGCCGCAATTGGATGCCAGAGAAAGTACGGTGTACACCATTTACCTGATAGACCGGTTCGGCTGCCGGGACGAAGCGTCCATTTTCGTTTTTGTGGAAGTGGGGGTTCGGGCTTTTATCCCCAATGCTTTTTCGCCGAATAATGATCAGATTAATGACCGCTTCACCATTTATGCCGACCCGGCGCAAGTACGGGAAATTGCCTTGTTTCAGGTTTATGACCGCTGGGGCGGAATGCTGTTTGAAGCAAAAAACTTCCTGCCGAATGATGAAAATATCGGATGGGACGGTTCCAAACTTGGCCGGCAACTCGATCCGGGCGTTTATACCTGGCAAGCTTTCTTGATCCTCACCGACGGCGTTCAGAAAATAATTTCCGGTGATGTGGTATTGATGCGATAAGGTAAAAAAAAGTACTTTTGACCGTTATAAACCAACACTAAATATGCAGCCAATTGCAGATATTTTTCGGGACTACATCGCCAACGATAAATTGCTGGAGGCCATTAACTTGCTGCGCGAGTTTTTTAAAGGGAAAAAACTGCCCGTTGTAGACACGGTGTTTTTTTTGCAAAGCCGGTATAAAAAATACCACAACGATGAGTTGGGTAAGATGAAATCAGACGAGTATTTAGCCATGGAACGCCAGCAGATCGTTCAGGCTATGCTGGCTCTTGCCAATGAAATTGAAGCAGAACAACCCCAAACCGAACCAGAGCCCGATAACCAATACGAGCTCACGGCCATCGTAGCTGCGATTTATGCCAATGTTCACGGGATGATCGTTGAAGACCTCGAATTGACCATGTCTACCTTGCACCCGGAAAACCCTGGTTTTGCGGGTACCCGGGAGCTCATCCAGCAAATCTTTGGCCATTACGACTTGCGTTATGAAATTCGGGATATTCAATTGCTCCAGTATGCACCGGATTTGGCGGTTGTGCAGGTAGTACAGCGAACCATTAAAGCTTCCGGGCCCGATTTCATTGACAATGAAGTCATTGTCCTCCATACCTTAAAAAAAGATGATCGCGCCTGGAAAATATATGGTTCGGCCGCCAAACAAATAACGGCGCTTTAAGCCGTATTTGTTGATAGCACTACTTCACTTTCTTCACCAATTTCCTCTTTTCAATCATGAAAAATCAACCTTACTGCTGCATTGCCTTTTTTGCTTTTGCCGTGGTTTCCTGTGCGGATAAATCCCGCGAAACGGCAGCAGACAAAGCCCCCGAAAGCGCTGAAACGCATTATGTATTGGTCGGCACGTACACCAAAAAAGAAGGCCATGTAGATGGAAAAGCCAAAGGAATTTCCATTTTAAAAATGGATGCAGCAACGGGCAATTTAACCCCCCATACGCTTAAAGAAGGCATCATTAACCCTTCCTTCGCCACCTTTTCGCCGGATGGGAATTTTGTTTACGCCGTGAGTGAAACCGGCGAGGATGTAGGACCTTCGGGTACGGTACACGCTTTTTCTGTGAACCCGAAAACGCAGGAACTGACCAAGCTCAACGAGCAGATTTCGCATGGCTTTGCGCCCTGCCACATCAATACAGACCAACAGGCGCGTTGCGCTTTTGTAGCCAACTACGTAGGGGGTGTGGTTGCAGTTTATCCCATCCAAAAAGACGGCAGTTTAGCGCCTGCAAGCGACGTAATCAAATTGGAAGGGAAAGGCGCACACCCGGAGCAGGAAGCATCCCACCCGCATTCCGTGATTTTGTCGCCGGATGAGCGTTTCGCGTTTGTTCCCGACAAGGGTGCCGACAAAATCTGGGTTTTTGAAATAGATTATGCGTTAGGAAAACTTACTCCGGTAGCGCAGCCCTTCGCGGCTGTACACGCGGGCGCCGGTCCGCGGCATTTGGTTTTTCATCCCAATGGGAATTTTGCTTACGTCATCAACGAATTGGATGCGACAATTACCGGCTTTCGCTACGATGCGGCCAAGGGCATACTTTCCGAAACTCAAAGCATTGCCACGTTGCCATCTGATTATCAGGGCTTCAACGCCTGCGCCGACATCCATCTGTCGCCAGACGGGCGCTTCCTCTATGGCTCCAATCGAGGCCACAACAGCATCGTCATCTACTCAGTCAACGAAACGAACGGGCAATTGCAACTCGTGGGGCATGAGCCGACCCGTGGCGATTTTCCACGCAATTTTATGATTGCGCCGGGCGGGAATTGGTTATACGTGGCCAATCAAAATTCAGGCAATCTAGTTCATTTTAAGATTGACCAAACCAACGGCAAATTGAGCCATGCGGGAGAAACCCTGACGCCGACCCCGGTTTGCCTGAAGGCGAAATAGTGTCTGTGTTTAGAGTCCGATAGCTGCGTTATGTTTGACTCCAAAATCGGTCATTTACGCAAGTAAACGCCCGTTTTTGGAGTCAAACATGCCTTGCTCTCGAACTCTAAAGGACAGACACAGACTAAATAGGCAAATATTAATTTATCATTGATTATGAATCAAATACACACAATAGACCTAAATTTTCAGGGGCTTTCCCACGCAGTTGCAGCGTTTGTGGTGGAAACTTCGGAAGGGCCAGTCCTGATTGAAACCGGCCCGCACAGTACACTACCCGCTCTGGAGCACGGACTTGAAGCAATTGGTTATTCCTTGCAGCAAGTGCGACACGTATTGCTTTCCCACATTCACCTCGACCATGCGGGTGCTGCCTGGGCATTCGCAGAAACAGGCGCCACCGTTTACGTTCACCCAATGGGAAGTCCCCACTTAGAGAACCCTGAGCGCCTGATGCAGTCGGCCAAAATGATTTACCAGGATTCGATGGACCTACTTTGGGGGGAAATGCGGCCTATTTCACCCGAGCGCCTGAAAACGGTGGAGCACGGTGAAGAAATTATCATCGGAGACACCGTTTTCAAAGCCTGGCACACCCCGGGACACGCCATTCACCACATCGCCTGGCAGTTGGAAACGGTTGCTTTTACCGGCGATGTAGGCGGGGTGCGCATCGAGGGTGGTTTAGTAGCGCCGCCTTGCCCGCCGCCCGATATTAATGTGGAAGCCTGGCAAGCTTCACTGGTTTTGTTGCATTCCTTGGATTTATCGGCAATTTACCTGACCCATTTCGGCAGGGTAGGGGTGGTAAAAGCGCATTTGGACGAATTGGAACAGCGCCTGCTCAATTGGGCAGCCTGGATGCAGCCTTATTTTGAACAGCAAACAAACCCGGAAACGATAACGCCCTTGTTTCAGGCTTTTGTCCACGAAGAACTCGTCGCTTCGGGCTTGGACGAGGATGCGCTGGCGCGCTATGAAATCGCGAACCCTTCGTGGATGAGCGTGGCGGGGTTGTTGCGGTATTGGAAGAAAAAGGGGTAGTTTTTTAGGAAACATGATTGGACTTGAGCTTGCTACGGACACCCCACCAATTGCATTATGATTAAAAATTTAATAGGTTAAATCCACTCCAAAAGTTGGTATTCTATTCGGAATAGTTTTTTTGCAGTACGCACACGCGAATATTGATTTTATTGCTTTTTTACGCTTCACATTTTTTGCTTCAAACCGC
>Ga0163147_10001683_pt1 | contig 33094 bp, 30 predicted proteins | sample OliLakLV19MP6G1_FD_148597 | JGI IMG/M metagenome (GOLD analysis project Ga0163147, IMG submission 148597) | Freshwater microbial mat bacterial communities from Lake Vanda, McMurdo Dry Valleys, Antarctica- Oligotrophic Lake LV.19.MP6.G1 | ecosystem: Environmental > Aquatic > Freshwater > Lake >...
AGCATTGTATTTGTACACGAAGGTACTTACAGCACAAGCGAAGTAAAAGAATTGGTAATTATTGATGGACAACAACGATTAACAACCATCAATATTTTATATGTTGCACTTTACCGCTTTGCCAAACAAAATGGCAATGCTCAGGATGCAGAACGATTGTATAATATGGTTTTAACCAATCAGTATGTTAAAAACGAATCGAGCAAATTAAAACTAAAACAAACTGACACCAATTCATTGGCTTTTAAAGCCATTATGCTTGGAGCAGATAGTGAATCAAGTGCATTTTCAAACGTTACAGAGAACTACAACTATTTTAGAAGCATTATCAACGAAGATAATTTTGAATTGATTTTAAGAGGTTTAAATCGGTTGATTTTTGTGGAAATATCTTTAGAAAGAGACAAAGACGACCCACAAAGAATTTTTGAAAGTTTAAATTCAACGGGTTTAAATTTATCTCAATCCGACTTGATACGGAATTTTATTTTAATGGACTTGCCACCAAAAGACCAAAATAGAATATTTGAAACCATTTGGAATCCAATTGAAGAAAATGCAAAAGACCTTATAAAACAAAATTCTTTGGTTTCGGATTACATTCGTGATTACCTAACGCTTCGCAACAAAAAAATTCCAAATAAAAATAAGGTTTACGTTGAGTTTAAAAGTTTGTACGCAAATAAAAGAGACGAAGCCTATCATCAGGAATTAGAGAATATAAAATCATTATCTATTCATTATAAAAAGTTTATTAACCCTACAACAGTTACAGACACAGCCATTAAGAAAGAGCTAGAATATATTAATCGCTTAGAGATTAATGTGGCTTACCCTTTTTTATTGCAAGTATTTGAAGACACCGAAAACGGATTGCTTGCAAAAGATGAATTAATTAAGGTTTTAAAATTGATTCAAAGCTATGCTTGGAGAAGATTTATTGTTGGGCTACCAACCAGTTCATTGAATAAAATATTTATGACACTCTACTCAGAAGTTGACACAGAGGAGTATTATGATTCAATTGCAAAAGCTTTAATTAAAAAGAAAGGGAGTGCTAAATTTCCAAGTAATGAAGATTTAAAAACTGCATTAAAAGACAAAGACCTTTATAACACACAACCCAAAAACAGAAATTATTTGTTTGAATTGTTGGAGAATTACAATAACCGTGAATATGTAAATACCAATAATGAGCAAATTACAATAGAGCATATATTCCCAAGAAATCCGAATGAAAATTGGAATACAGATTTGCCTGCCGAAGAGTTTTTTGTTTTTAAAGAAAAGCACTTGAATACTATTGGAAACCTCACACTTTCGGGCAATAACGGTGCATTAGGCAACAAATCATTTTTGGCAAAAAAGGAAATGAATGTTGATGGAAAAGAACAAGGATATCAGTTCAGTAGATTATGGTTAAACTCATACTTAAAGTCACTAGACACTTGGAATGTTGCTAAATACGAGGAAAGACTGAATATTATTTACGACAGATTCTTGAAAATATGGGAGTTCCCTGATGTAGAAATTGCAGAAGGTGATGAAACGGATGAACAAAACATTTTTGATGCAGAAAGTCCGCAAAATAAAACATTGGAATACTTTATTTTCGAAAACACGAAAGTAGAAGAAGACACATTTGCTCAAATGTATTTTTTTGTAATTAGAAATCTTTATGAAAAAAACTCTCAATTATTAGTAAGTAATCAAGATGTTTTTAAAATAACAAGGATTGCCGCTGATTTCAGAGCCGAACAAGAGGTCGTAAATGGTTGGTTTATAGAATCAAACATAAGTAGCAATTCAAAGTTCTTTATTTTGAAAAAGTTACTTTCTTTGTTTGAAATGGAAGATGAATTATCAATTAAATATTTGTCAAGCACTGAAAGCGAAACAGAGCCAAATCGTTTTGGAATAAGAAAGAAATATTGGCAACAGATTTTACCTCTTTTAAATCATACTAATTTATTCGAGAATGTAAGCCCATCAAAAGACCATTGGCTAAGCACTGGAGCAGGTATCGGAGGACTAGCTTTTACGCTAATCATAACAAAGTCAAACATAAGAATAGAGTTAGGCATTTCGACATCGAGTAAAGAGAAAAATAAAGTTTACTTCAAAAAGTTATTTAAAAATAAAGAAGTCATTGAAGAAACTTTTGGCAATCCTTTGGTTTGGGAAGAATTACCTGACAACAAAATGAGTAGAGTGAAATTTGAACTACAAGAAGTAAACTTATTCAATGAAACAGATTGGAAAAAAATGAATGACTTTTTCGTACTTTATCTTCCAAAATTTGAAAGTGCAATACAACCGTTTATTAAAAATTTAAAATAGTGCTACAAATGCCAACCCTTCGCAGTCAATACACATTTGCAAGCCGTATATCCAATCTTGCTATAGGTTGTTATGCTGTCAATTTTAGAACATCAGCAGGTTTCAATAAAACTGAAATGTTAATTAAAAATTGAACTATGAAAAAATCCAAGCTATCTGGTAATGCCACAAAATATTTACTGCAATACTCTAAATTGTCTTGTGTGTTCCTTTTAATTAGGTCGGGTGAGGCGGCTTCGGAAGTAGTTTATGTCGATATTGAACCTGATGTAATATTGGCTAATGATGATGATCAATTTGAAATTGACCTAAATAGTGATAGTTTTTTTGATTTTCACTTTTACAACAGGTCGAACTTTTTTGGTGGATATTGGACTTCTGGTAGTATATATTATATTCCATTAGAATTGAGACAACGACTACAGGTAAAAGCGCTTGAAGAAAACAGCATTGCAGGTAGCCTAGTAACTTTTAGCACATATTCTTCTGGTACTATTCAGAGAGTATTTCCATACGCCCTTGAAAGTGAACTTATTAACGATGCAATGCAATTTCAAGTAGCCTATTATCAAAATTTAGTATTTAGCACTGTGTATTATATGTTTGGAATATCTAGCGTGAATGGAGGTAATTGGTATCCGGAAAAGCTTAATCATTATTTAGGGGTCCGCTTCAAAGACAGCGATGAAAACACTCACTACGGTTGGATGCGCTGCGACGTAAAGGTTGAAGGCCGCACTTTAGTTATTAAAGATTATGCTTATGAGTCGGAACCTGATTACCCAATTGTTGCAGGAGACACTGCACATTATATTAGCATTAATAGTTTAGAAAATACAATTGAAGCTACAGTTTATAGTTTCGGTAGGGATATTTATATCCTTACAGAAACTATTCAAAATACAGAAGTAATCATTTGTAATTTGAACGGACAAGAAGTTGTTAGAAATTTTTTACAAAGCGAAAATGAATTAATCAATATGAGTAATTATCCTGCCGGTACATATTTAGTAACACTGTTGAACGGCGGGAAACGGTATGATAAAAAGATTTTTATCGAGCGAACAGGTAGAATTACAGGTTATAACAAAAGCTTTGCAAAATGGCGGCGTGAATCGTATGCTTAAAACTTATATTTTCAATTGATAATTTTAACAACCATGCACTATTTCGCTTCGAATGCCGTCACTTCGCAAAGCGCTGAACGTTGGAAAACAAAAGATGGAGGCTGAAATGAGACATGGGTATCGGGTATCGGCTATCGGGAAAACAAAGGATGGTGGGTGAAAGGGGAACGCGGATGACGCGGATTTGGCGGATAAAAGAGCATAAAATTTAGTAGGTTTGATTGTTAGGTGAAAAAAGGAACGCGGATGACGCGGATTTGGCGGATAAAAGGGGATAAAATTTTGGTGGGTTTTATTGAATGGGTGAAAAAGGGAACGCAGTTGACGCGGATTTGGCGGATAAAAGAGCATAAAATTTAGTAGGTTTGATTGTTAGGTAAAAAAAAGGGAACGCGGATGACGCGGATTTGGCGGATAAAAGGGGATAAAATTTTGGTGGGTTTTATTGAATGGGTGAAAAAGGGAACGCAGTTGACGCGGATTTGGCGGATAAAAAAGCATAAAATTTTGTGGGTTTGATTGAATAGGTGAAAAAAGAGATCGCAGATGACGCGGATTGGGCGGATAAAAAAAGAAAAAAGGATTTTAAAATGCTTAAAATAATTTAGGTTTGAACGATAAGGTTCCAATGTTACAAACTGCCCACTGCTACTGCCCACTGCCCACTTTTTCACCAGACACGGGTAGCGGGTATCGGGCCATTGTGCGAGATCGTCCAACAAACGGCTATGCAAAAGCAAGCCATCGCATAGACGCCGGCCATTAGTAGCAAACCTATTACGACCGACAGAGCAACAATAAACCGACAGAAAAAAGAACCGAAATGCCAACCGCACAAAATGGCACATTTGGTTTTGCCCGACATCCCGATTGCTATCGAGACAGACCCTTCGCAAAACCAAAAAAGCCATTTTTTTGCCCTCGCACTCACATCGTTACGATTGAAAAACGTATCTTAACCGACTGAAAAAAGAACTGAAATATTAAATGGAATTAAAAGAATTGAAACCAAAAAAGGCACTAAACAAAGCCTTTTTAAAAGTAAAGCCGAACAGGACTGAAATTGAAGGTTTCAAGACAAATCTTATCCAGTTACTCGACAGGTCTAACGACACCGAATCGGAAGAGTTTCATAAAAACCTTGTTATTGACTTTTTAAAGAAAACCTATTACGACCCAAACCATTTTATAAATACCAAAGGTCGAAACGACCTTGTTATTCATAATGGAAACAATGCTAAAAGTACGGTTGGTGTAATTATTGAAGCAAAAAAGCCGACAAACAAAACAGAAATGATAACCACTAAAAAACTGAACGCTAAAGCGTTTCAGGAATTAGTGCTTTACTATTTACGAGAAAGAATAACACATAAAAATCTTGAAGTAAAATATCTCATTGCAACCAACATAAACGAATGGTTCATTTTTGACGCAACACTTTTCGATAGGCTTTTTGCTCAAAACAAAAACTTAGTAAAACAATTTAACGACTTTGAAGGCGGTCGTTTGGCAGACACAAAAACCGATTTTTTCTACAAACAAATTGCAGAACCTTTCATTGCCGACATAAAAACAGAAATTGAATTTACTTACTTCGATTTACAAGAATATCAAAAGCCACTGCGCAACGCAGACAAGGCGGACGATAACAAACTCATTGCATTATTTAAACTTCTTTCAGCAGAGCATCTTTTAAAACTACCTTTCACCAACGACAGCAACAGTCTTGACAAGAGATTTTACAGCGAGTTGCTACACATTATTGGTTTGATAGAAACTAAAGAAGGAAGCAAAAAACTAATTGAACGAAACAAAGAGGGCGAAAGAAATTCGGGAAGCATTCTTGAAGATGCAATAATTCAACTTGATAGCTTAGACAAAATAAACCGCTTAGACCGATCGACCCAATTTGGAGTCACTCTACAAGAGCGCTTATTCAATGTAGGACTTGAATTGAGTATAACTTGGATAAATAGGATTTTGTTTCTCAAATTATTAGAAGCCCAACTCATAACCTATCACAAAGGCGACAAATCATATTCGTTTTTAAGTTTAGACAAAATCAAAAACTATGACGACCTAAACAGCTTGTTTTTTCAAGTGTTGGCTCGTAAATATGAAGACAGAAACCAAGATGTAAAAAAAGCATTTGAAAAAGTGCCTTACTTAAATAGTTCGCTATTTGAACCAACAGAAATTGAGCAAGTAACTTTACTCATCAGCAATTTAAAAGATGATAAAACGATTCCAGTAATTTCATCAACAGTTCTCAAAAACGACCAAGGAAAAAAGCGAACAGGAAATTTAACAACCTTAGCATATTTATTTGATTTCTTAAATGCTTACGACTTTACAAGCGAAGGTGCTGAAGAAATTCAAGAAGATAACAAATCACTTATAAACGCTTCTGTTCTCGGCTTAATCTTCGAGAAAATAAACGGCTACAAAGACGGCTCATTCTTTACACCGGGTTTCATCACAATGTATATGTGTCGTGAAACTATTCGTAAAGCGGTAGTGCAGAAATTCAATGAAACTAAAAAATGGAACTGCAACGACATTGAAGAACTTTATGACAAAATTGAAGACCGAAAAGAAGCCAACGACATTGTAAACAGTATTAAAATTTGTGACCCTGCGGTAGGCTCTGGACACTTTTTAGTTTCGGCACTCAATGAAATGATTGCTGTAAAAAACGACTTGAAAATATTACAAGACCGCACAGGAAAGCGATTAAAAGAATATCAAGTTGAAGTTGTAAATGATGAACTAATTGTAACAGATGAAGAAGGCGAACTATTCGAGTACAACCCTACCAATAGTTCGACAGGCTCACTACTCCGCTCCGAAAGCCAACGCATACAGGAAACACTTTTTCACGAAAAGCAAACGATTATTGAAAATTGCCTTTTCGGTGTGGACATTAATTCAAACTCTGTAAAAATTTGCCGTTTGCGTTTGTGGATTGAACTTTTGAAAAACGCTTATTATAAAAACGCAACAGAATTAGAAACACTTCCAAATATCGACATCAATATAAAATGCGGAAACTCATTGGTGAGCCGTTTTGCGATTGATGCAGACCTAAAACAAGCACTTAAAAAAAGCAAGTGGAGCATCGATATGTATCGAATAGCGGTTGATACTTACCGAAATGCGGAAAGCAAAGAACAAAAAAGAGAAATGGAAAAACTGATTGCCGACATCAAATCGGATTTCAGAAGCGAAATTTCTTTAAATGACCCCAAAGTAAAAAAGCAAAGAAAACTTTCAGGTGAGTTGTTTCAAATGACGCAACAGATTCAGCTTTTTGAAATGGGTAAAAAGGAAAAAGCCGATTGGAATAAAAAAGTATCGAAGCTCACTGAAGAAACGAAAAAGTTAGAAACTGAAATTGAAGAAATAAAAGCAAACAAAATTTTTGAAAATGCTTTTGAATGGCGTTTTGAGTTTCCTGAAGTTTTGAATGATGATGGCGATTTTGTTGGCTTTGATGTGGTGATTGGGAATCCGCCATATTTAACAGGCTCTTCGTTTAAAGAGTATCATAATTATTTCGGGATAAATTATACAACCGCCGAATATCAGTTAGACCTGTATACATTTTTCATTGAGTTAGCGGATAGCGTTCTAAAATCGAACGGATTTATTTCTTTAATTACACCAAATTCTTGGTTGAAAAATATACGGATGTCCAGGACAAGAAAATTTGTTCTGGAAAAATTTGATTTAGGTGCTTTGAATCCAAATATTGCAAAAGCATTTGAAGAGGCCTCTGTTGATACTCTAATTTTTATAGCAACGAAAGCCAGAAACGAGAATAACACGATCAAAATATTTGACCTTAATTCACAAAATTATTTCACAAAGAATTCAATTAAGCAAAACAGATTTTTTGAAAATGAAAACCTTGTTTTTGATGTTGAAGTTGATGAGTCGGTTTTACCTATTCTGAAGAAAATTCGTAGAAGCAGTTATATACTCGAAGATAGATTTGAAATTACAAGAGGGGTCAATCCGTACGACAAGTATAGAGGACAATCCGAAGAAGTTATTTCAACAAGAGCCTACCATTCATCAACCCAAAAAGACGATTCGTTTGTTCCGGAACTTAAAGGCAGGCATGTTGCTACTTTTCACTATAAATGGGATAGTAAGCATTTTATTAGTTACGGAAATTGGTTAGCTGCTCCAAGAGACCCGAAATTTTTCAAAGGAATGAGGTTGGTATTCCGTGAAATTATAGGGGAACGTTTTGTTTGTTCAGTGATTGAAGAAGATTTCATTATTGACCGTAGCTTATATATCGCACTACCAAAAGATGAAAATATTGACATTTACTATATACTAGGTGTATTGTGTTCGAAATTACTCGTTTGGTTATTTAAGTTTGAGAAGAATGAGTTTGACGATTTATTTCCGAAAATCAGATTGGAAGAATTTAAAAAACTACCAATTCCTAAACTCAATAGTGAAAAAGAAATTAGCCGATTAGCTAAAAACGTTACACAATTAAAAGCAAATAAAGCTGACAGCATCAAAGAAGAAACCCAAATCGACCAATTGGTTTACCAACTTTATGACTTGACGGAAGAAGAAATCACCATCATTGAGAACAATACAAAGTAAGCCATCATAACAAAAGAAACCGCCATTAAATTATTTGAAGAAAAGCAAGTTCATAGCATTTGGGATGCGGAACAAGAGAAATGGTATATCTCTATTGTAGATGTAATTGCCATACTCACAAACAGTATTGACCCAAACGCCTATTGGCGTAAGCTAAAGCAACGATTAAAAGCAGAAGGAAATGAAAGCGTGACGAATTGTCACGGTTTGAAAATGCTTGCTGCTGATGGTAAAATGCGAATGACCGATGTAGCTGATACCGAGCAGCTTTTTAGATTAATTCAATACAACATTAAAAATTGCCACAAATGAGTAACATTAAATTATTTGAAAGCAAAAAGGTACGTTCCCACTGGGACAAGGAAATAGAAACTTGGTATTTTGCCATAGTAGATGTTATTTCCATACTTACAGAAAGTGGAAACCCACAGGTTTACTGGAGGGTGATGAAAAAACGCCTTTTGGTCGAGGGAAATCAAACCGTTACAAATTGTAACGCTTTGAAAATGGAAGCGGCTGACGGTAAAATGCGAATGACCGATGTAGCTGATACCGAGCAGCTTTTTCGTTTAATACAATCCATTCCATCACACAAAGCAGAACCATTTAAATTATGGCTGGCAAAAGTAGCCTCGGAAAGGTTAGACGAGATGCAAGACCCGGAATTGAGTATTGATAGAGCTTTGGAAAATTATATGAATTTGGGCTATTCAGAAAGTTGGATTAATCAACGCCTTAAAAGCATTGAAATAAGAAAAGAACTCACCGATGAATGGAAAAAGAGAGGATTGAAAGAAGGACAGCAATTTGCCACGCTTACCGATATTATTACTAAAGCATGGAGTGATAAATCTACCAAAGAATATAAAATTTTAAAGGGTTTAAAAAAAGAAAACCTTAAGGATAATATGACCAATACGGAGTTAATTCTGAATATGCTTGCCGAAGCGTCAACAAAAGATATTTCGGCAGCAACCAGCCCTGAAACTTTTGAAGAAAGTAAAAAAGTAGCCAAGCAGGGAGGCAATGTAGCCAAAGTTGCAATGAAAGAATTGGAAGCAAAAACAGGAAAGAAAGTTGTAACCGCATTGAACGCAAAAGATGCGTTGAAAACATTACCACAACAAGAAAACAGTACTACTAAAAAGAGTAAAAAAGGGAATAAATGAAGGCAAACGAATTACAGATAAACAACTTTTTACAAGCACCAAATGTGCAATTTGTAATTCCTGTATATCAGCGTAACTATGATTGGACGAATACGGAATGTAAAGATCTGCTTAATGATATTATTTCGGTAGAAACGGAAGATAGAGGAACACATTTTATTGGTAGCATTGTATTTGTACACGAAGGTACTTACAGCACAAGCGAAGTAAAAGAATTGGTAATTATTGATGGACAACAACGATTAACAACCATCAATATTTTATATGTTGCACTTTACCGCTTTGCCAAACAAAATGGCAATGCTCAGGATGCAGAACGATTGTATAATATGGTTTTAACCAATCAGTATGTTAAAAACGAATCGAGCAAATTAAAACTAAAACAAACTGACACCAATTCATTGGCTTTTAAAGCCATTATGCTTGGAGCAGATAGTGAATCAAGTGCATTTTCAAACGTTACAGAGAACTACAACTATTTTAGAAGCATTATCAACGAAGATAATTTTGAATTGATTTTAAGAGGTTTAAATCGGTTGATTTTTGTGGAAATATCTTTAGAAAGAGACAAAGACGACCCACAAAGAATTTTTGAAAGTTTAAATTCAACGGGTTTAAATTTATCTCAATCCGACTTGATACGGAATTTTATTTTAATGGACTTGCCACCAAAAGACCAAAATAGAATATTTGAAACCATTTGGAATCCAATTGAAGAAAATGCAAAAGACCTTATAAAACAAAATTCTTTGGTTTCGGATTACATTCGTGATTACCTAACGCTTCGCAACAAAAAAATTCCAAATAAAAATAAGGTTTACGTTGAGTTTAAAAGTTTGTACGCAAATAAAAGAGACGAAGCCTATCATCAGGAATTAGAGAATATAAAATCATTATCTATTCATTATAAAAAGTTTATTAACCCTACAACAGTTACAGACACAGCCATTAAGAAAGAGCTAGAATATATTAATCGCTTAGAGATTAATGTGGCTTACCCTTTTTTATTGCAAGTATTTGAAGACACCGAAAACGGATTGCTTGCAAAAGATGAATTAATTAAGGTTTTAAAATTGATTCAAAGCTATGCTTGGAGAAGATTTATTGTTGGGCTACCAACCAGTTCATTGAATAAAATATTTATGACACTCTACTCAGAAGTTGACACAGAGGAGTATTATGATTCAATTGCAAAAGCTTTAATTAAAAAGAAAGGGAGTGCTAAATTTCCAAGTAATGAAGATTTAAAAACTGCATTAAAAGACAAAGACCTTTATAACACACAACCCAAAAACAGAAATTATTTGTTTGAATTGTTGGAGAATTACAATAACCGTGAATATGTAAATACCAATAATGAGCAAATTACAATAGAGCATATATTCCCAAGAAATCCGAATGAAAATTGGAATACAGATTTGCCTGCCGAAGAGTTTTTTGTTTTTAAAGAAAAGCACTTGAATACTATTGGAAACCTCACACTTTCGGGCAATAACGGTGCATTAGGCAACAAATCATTTTTGGCAAAAAAGGAAATGAATGTTGATGGAAAAGAACAAGGATATCAGTTCAGTAGATTATGGTTAAACTCATACTTAAAGTCACTAGACACTTGGAATGTTGCTAAATACGAGGAAAGACTGAATATTATTTACGACAGATTCTTGAAAATATGGGAGTTCCCTGATGTAGAAATTGCAGAAGGTGATGAAACGGATGAACAAAACATTTTTGATGCAGAAAGTCCGCAAAATAAAACATTGGAATACTTTATTTTCGAAAACACGAAAGTAGAAGAAGACACATTTGCTCAAATGTATTTTTTTGTAATTAGAAATCTTTATGAAAAAAACTCTCAATTATTAGTAAGTAATCAAGATGTTTTTAAAATAACAAGGATTGCCGCTGATTTCAGAGCCGAACAAGAGGTCGTAAATGGTTGGTTTATAGAATCAAACATAAGTAGCAATTCAAAGTTCTTTATTTTGAAAAAGTTACTTTCTTTGTTTGAAATGGAAGATGAATTATCAATTAAATATTTGTCAAGCACTGAAAGCGAAACAGAGCCAAATCGTTTTGGAATAAGAAAGAAATATTGGCAACAGATTTTACCTCTTTTAAATCATACTAATTTATTCGAGAATGTAAGCCCATCAAAAGACCATTGGCTAAGCACTGGAGCAGGTATCGGAGGACTAGCTTTTACGCTAATCATAACAAAGTCAAACATAAGAATAGAGTTAGGCATTTCGACATCGAGTAAAGAGAAAAATAAAGTTTACTTCAAAAAGTTATTTAAAAATAAAGAAGTCATTGAAGAAACTTTTGGCAATCCTTTGGTTTGGGAAGAATTACCTGACAACAAAATGAGTAGAGTGAAATTTGAACTACAAGAAGTAAACTTATTCAATGAAACAGATTGGAAAAAAATGAATGACTTTTTCGTACTTTATCTTCCAAAATTTGAAAGTGCAATACAACCGTTTATTAAAAATTTAAAATAGTGCTACAAATGCCAACCCTTCGCAGTCAATACACATTTGCAAGCCGTATATCCAATCTTGCTATAGGTTGTTATGCTGTCAATTTTAGAACATCAGCAGGTTTCAATAAAACTGAAATGTTAATTAAAAATTGAACTATGAAAAAATCCAAGCTATCTGGTAATGCCACAAAATATTTACTGCAATACTCTAAATTGTCTTGTGTGTTCCTTTTAATTAGGTCGGGTGAGGCGGCTTCGGAAGTAGTTTATGTCGATATTGAACCTGATGTAATATTGGCTAATGATGATGATCAATTTGAAATTGACCTAAATAGTGATAGTTTTTTTGATTTTCACTTTTACAACAGGTCGAACTTTTTTGGTGGATATTGGACTTCTGGTAGTATATATTATATTCCATTAGAATTGAGACAACGACTACAGGTAAAAGCGCTTGAAGAAAACAGCATTGCAGGTAGCCTAGTAACTTTTAGCACATATTCTTCTGGTACTATTCAGAGAGTATTTCCATACGCCCTTGAAAGTGAACTTATTAACGATGCAATGCAATTTCAAGTAGCCTATTATCAAAATTTAGTATTTAGCACTGTGTATTATATGTTTGGAATATCTAGCGTGAATGGAGGTAATTGGTATCCGGAAAAGCTTAATCATTATTTAGGGGTCCGCTTCAAAGACAGCGATGAAAACACTCACTACGGTTGGATGCGCTGCGACGTAAAGGTTGAAGGCCGCACTTTAGTTATTAAAGATTATGCTTATGAGTCGGAACCTGATTACCCAATTGTTGCAGGAGACACTGCACATTATATTAGCATTAATAGTTTAGAAAATACAATTGAAGCTACAGTTTATAGTTTCGGTAGGGATATTTATATCCTTACAGAAACTATTCAAAATACAGAAGTAATCATTTGTAATTTGAACGGACAAGAAGTTGTTAGAAATTTTTTACAAAGCGAAAATGAATTAATCAATATGAGTAATTATCCTGCCGGTACATATTTAGTAACACTGTTGAACGGCGGGAAACGGTATGATAAAAAGATTTTTATCGAGCGAACAGGTAGAATTACAGGTTATAACAAAAGCTTTGCAAAATGGCGGCGTGAATCGTATGCTTAAAACTTATATTTTCAATTGATAATTTTAACAACCATGCACTATTTCGCTTCGAATGCCGTCACTTCGCAAAGCGCTGAACGTTGGAAAACAAAAGATGGAGGCTGAAATGAGACATGGGTATCGGGTATCGGCTATCGGGAAAACAAAGGATGGTGGGTGAAAGGGGAACGCGGATGACGCGGATTTGGCGGATAAAAGAGCATAAAATTTAGTAGGTTTGATTGTTAGGTGAAAAAAGGAACGCGGATGACGCGGATTTGGCGGATAAAAGGGGATAAAATTTTGGTGGGTTTTATTGAATGGGTGAAAAAGGGAACGCAGTTGACGCGGATTTGGCGGATAAAAGAGCATAAAATTTAGTAGGTTTGATTGTTAGGTAAAAAAAAGGGAACGCGGATGACGCGGATTTGGCGGATAAAAGGGGATAAAATTTTGGTGGGTTTTATTGAATGGGTGAAAAAGGGAACGCAGTTGACGCGGATTTGGCGGATAAAAAAGCATAAAATTTTGTGGGTTTGATTGAATAGGTGAAAAAAGAGATCGCAGATGACGCGGATTGGGCGGATAAAAAAAGAAAAAAGGATTTTAAAATGCTTAAAATAATTTAGGTTTGAACGATAAGGTTCCAATGTTACAAACTGCCCACTGCTACTGCCCACTGCCCACTTTTTCACCAGACACGGGTAGCGGGACAAGGGAAAACAAAGGATGGGATTTGAGTAGCAAGTATCGGGTATCGGGACAAGCGAAAACAAAGTATGGAGGGTGAAATGAGACATGGGTATCGGGTATCGGGAAAACAAAGAATGGAGAATGAAATGATGACACTCTTCACGCCTCACGATTATTAAGGAAAATAAAAATTTAGGTTTTTACAATGGACGATATATTACTTAGCAATACTTATTTCATGCGTTTTGACCCGAAGCGGTTTAAACAGATGCAGCCATATCCTCCCCTTGCTACTTTGTATGCAGCTTCCGTTATACGGAAAAATGAATATAATGTTACGTTTTTTGATACCGTTTTTGCAAAATCGGCAACCGATATATTTCCTCTTATAGAAAAACATGCCTCCAAACCCTTTGTAATTTACGACGACGGATTTAATTACCTCACCAAAATGTGTCTGGTAAATATGCGCGATGCATGTTTTGAAATGATAAAACATGCAAAGAAAAATAATTGCACTGTCATTGTTTCCAGCTCTGATGCAACAGATCATTGGAAACAATATTTAGACACGGGTGCGGATTTTATTCTTATTGGTGAGGCGGAACAAACACTTATTGAATTACTTAGATCTTTAGAAAGTAAAACAGATCAAAATTCTATTCCCGGCTTAGCATTTATTCAAAATGGCGAATACATCAAAACAAATAAAAGAGAAGTGAAACACGATCTTGATGCTTTACCATTTCCAGCCTGGGATCTTGTGGATATTAAACTTTATAAAAATAATTGGATAAAAAAGAACGGTTATTTTTCTTTAAATCTCACCACAACAAGAGGATGTCCTTTTAAATGCAACTGGTGTGCCAAACCTATTTATGGAAATAGATATAATTCGCGTTCGCCGGAAAATGTGGTAGAGGAAATTAAAATATTGGTTTCAAAATATCAATCCACTCACTTTTGGTTTTGTGATGATATATTTGGATTAAAACCGGGTTGGATAAAAACATTCTCTGAATTAATTCAAAAAGAAAAACTTAAAATAAAATTTAAGATACAATGTCGCGCTGATCTGTTATTGGATGAAAATAATATTGAAAATCTTGCAAAAGCCGGTTGCGATGAAATATGGGTTGGTGCGGAAAGTGGTTCTCAAAAAATATTGGATGCCATGGACAAGGGCACTACCATAGACCAAATTTATATTTCTACGCAGTTAATGAAAAAACATGGTATCAAACCCTGTTTCTTTTTGCAATTCGGTTATTTGGGGGAGACAAAAGAGGATATTGATGCAACCCTAAATATGTTATTCGAATTAATGCCTTACGATATTGGTATTTCTGTATCCTATCCTTTACCAGGAACTAAATTTTTCGATATCGTACAGCACGATCTCAAAGAAAAACAAAACTGGAACGACAGCGATGAACTTGCATTGATGTTTACCTCCACCTACTCCGGAAAATATTACAAACAGTTGCATCGATATGTACACAAACGATTTAGAAAAGTGCAAGGGTTTGAAGGAATAAAAAAAATATTTGCACATCCATCACGAATAACAAAATCAGAAATAAAAAAAATAATTGCCTTGCCTTATTTTATTCCGATGAGTTATTGGAATAAATTATTGGTGAAAATGGTGGAGAAATGAGCTCCGCATTCAAAGAGTTTCTTTGGTAACTGTGGCGACAATCTTACCTAATCAAAGTAACATTCCCCATTTGAGAAAATATCTGGCCGGTTTCGAACTGCACTTCTACCACATAAGCATAAACGCCATTATTGAGTGTTTTGCCATTTATTGTTCCATCCCAGCCATTGCTGAGGTCGTAAGGTGAAACATTTTCTCTTATATAAACTAATTCTCCCCAACGATCGAAAACAGCAAGTTTTGTTACGAGCGTTAAATTATATCCGAACACAAAAAATATATCATTATTGCCATCACTATTTGGTGTAAATGTATTTGGAACAAAAAGAATATTTCCCGGATCAGGTAATACTGTTACAAATGCATTATCAGATGCAATACATCCATTTTCATCAACAGAAGTAATAATATAATCGGTGGAATAGGGTGGGAGAATTGTAGTGACAGGACAAGTGATACATTCAACACCTTCTATCGGACTCCAAGTATAATCGCCACCTGCATCGCTGTATAAAATAATATCTTCTCCGTAATAAATAGTAGTATCTCCCCATGCAGTTGCATAATTATCGTCGACAGAGGTTATTACACTAATTGTATTAAAACAACCATTCACATCGGTATAATCGTAAGTTAAAGTATACGGTCCGCCCACACCGGCAAGTGATGTTACAAATTGATCACCGGCTGTTCCTGTTCCGCTGTAAATACCTCCGGCAGGATCGGCAGTGAGTGAAATAAATCCTTCTTCCAAACAAAAAATATCATCAATTACCCACGTTAAAACAGGAATCGGATGAACGGTAAGATTAACTGTAACCAATGAATCGCATCCATTCACGCTGATATAAGGATAATTAACTGTTCCGCTTACCCCGGAAATAGTTCCGTCTGGAAAAGTATATGTTTCACCAATACATATTTCAGGATTTAATATTGTATTGTATGTAGAATGTACAGTAAGGTTTGTAGTAATAATAGAATCACAATCTTTTGTCGTTAATAAATTGGAAATATAAACTCCACTCACATTTACCACTAACCCATCAGGCAAAATATAATTTGCATCATCACAAATTTCTGCATCAACGGTAATATCGAAAACAGGATGCACTAAAACTGTTGTGCTTATTGTAGAATCGCAACCGGCTCCTGTAAAAAGTGTAACATCATAAATTCCTGAAGTTCCAACCGCAACTCCATCAGGCAAAATATAAGTTTCGCCGTCGCATAAATGAATTGTGGTAGTTACCACCGGTGTTGGATTAACCGATAAATTAATTGTGTAAGTGGAATCACATCCCGAAGCGGTTAAAAATGCATTAATATAAGTTCCAGCAGCACTTACTACCGACCCATCGGGAAGTATATAACTTCCTCCTGTGCAAATGGAAGGATTAAGTGTAAAAGCATAAATAGGATCAATAGTTAAAATAGTAGTAATTGTTGAATCGCAACCATTCACTGTATTAAGAATATTTGTATATGCACCTGCTACATATACGAGTGTACCTGTTGGCAATAAATAGGGGTCACCATCGCATACAGATGCATTTACAACCGTGTTGTAAGTTGGATAAATATTAATAACAAAAGTAGCGGAAGCATCAGGACAGGTGGTGCCGCTAGTTACAAAATTAGTAATGGTATAAGTACCGGGTGTAGAAGCGCTGAGATCAATTACTCCGGTTGTTGCATTTATGGATAATCCGGCAGGTGCAGCGGAAAATGCTCCGAAAATTGCACCGGCTGCAGCTAAAGGAGATGGGTCGCTATCGTTTGTGCAATAGGTTGTGGATGCGTAACTAAAATTTGGAATTACAGGATCGGAAATAATTACCGTTATAGTATAAATTGCGGTATCACCATAACAAATTCCGGTGAGTAGCGTATTGGTATAATCGTAAGTGCCAGGAACAGAAGCATCAAGGTCGATCACACCGGTAAGTGGATCAAATACAAGTCCGGCGGGCGTTGCAGTAAATAAACCTGCATCAGCTCCGGGCGCGTAAACGGGCGCCGGATCCGGGTCAGTGGAACAAAATTCGGCAAATAATCCGAGGGGATATCCCGGGAAAGTAAAATCTGCAAGGAAATTGGTAATGAGACTTTTTGCTTTGATGAAAACACCTGAATCCCAAACAAAATCTGATTCATCGCCAATGGATAATTTCAGGTGATACCATTCGCAAGGTGTAACTACCGCTTGAGCGGATAATACAGTTGTAAATCCATCGTATTCAATATAATACGGATCGGAACCCCAAACGCCGACACCACCTGTACCGTTTGGTACATAATACATTGGGTAACTTCCGGCATTTACGTTATCGATGGTAACCGGCAAAGTTGTACCGGGAATAAGCGCAATATTTGTTGGAACAGCGTATCCGGGTCCGCTTATCCAAAAAACAAAAGCATCGTTAATGGAACCTACATATTCCGGATATTCATCAGAACCAAATACATAATCAAAACCTAAGCTATCACCGGGAGAATACACATCAAATTCGAGGATACAAGCATCATGCGTTACCCCAACACCTGGATAAGCATCCAAATCGGGATCGCCGGGCCAACCATTACTTGTGCCGGTACTTCCACTATTGTTTGGGCCGGTTATATTAGTTACGCGACCGGTTGTAAGTATAATTCCGCTGTCAATGCCAACGTTACAGTCAACACATTCAAATTTTCCAAATGCAAGGTTGTGACAATTCACTACAGCATTATCGATAATAACGCCGTCGCCAGCCAAATACGCTGCTATTTCATCAGCAGTATAACCTGTTGAGGAAGTAATTTGGCCGAATAAATTTGTTGCCGGTATTGAAACCACCAACAAAAGAGCTAAAATGTGTTGCTTTAATGGACGAAAAATAACCTGCATTTCGATTGTGTTGATCGATTAGAGGGCTAAACAAGGGTATAAATTTACGATAACTTTACACAAATTTCCAAAAAGATGTATTTCAGCGCACAAAAATTTATCCACCGATCGCTTATCGCTTTTTATATAGTTACTACATTTACAGCTTGTTCAACATCAAATAATGTTATGAAAAAAGTGATATACACTCCAAATGCACCGGCACCTATAGGGCCATATTCACAAGCTATTGAAGCAAACGGATTCGTTTATGTATCCGGTCAGATTGCAATTGATCCGGCAACAAATGAACTTTACACCGGCACTGATATTAAAGTGGAAACCACACAGGTAATGGAAAATTTAAAAGCGATAATTACTGCCGCCGATTGTTCGATGAAGGATGTTGTGAAATGCACAATATTTTTAAGGGATATGGCAGATTTTGCAGAAGTAAATGCTGTTTATGCAGAATATTTTCCGGAATATGCACCTGCAAGGGAAACAGTTGCTGTGATCGGTTTACCAAAAAATGCCAGAGTGGAAATTAGTGCTGTGGTGATGAGAAATGAGTGATGAGTAATGAGTGATGAGTAATGAGTGATGAGTGATGAGGGGTGAGTAATGAGTGATGAGTGATGAGTGATGAGTGATGAGTGATGAGTAATGAGTGATGAGTTGTCAATGCCTAAATAAGGTTGACCGTTTTGTATGACTCTTTCTTTGAACTCATTGCGGTAATACATTTTGATTCAGAGGCGGAGTTTGCTCAGATTTTTTGGGGCTCGATGCCCCTAAAAATCTGGCTTTTGCGTTGAATGACTTCGTCATCTTCGGCGTCGTTTGCTCCGATAAAGATATTATTTTATTCTCAAATACCACAGGTGACATGCGTTGTAACTCAATATGTGGTTTTTCTGTGTTATAGAGATACACCGCACGGTCAACTTCTTTGACCAGTTCCTCATAAGTATTAATCTTCCAGTGTTTCAGATAATTGTTTTTTATTATTCCGTTTATGCGTTCTGCTTTTCCATTTTCCCAGGCATATTCACACATGCTGTTCGTTATTTCAAAAAGCTTTGTGAGCTCTAAAAAATCCGTATCATAATATTGACCTCCTCCATCAGAGTGTAATATTAATTTACATAATTTTTTATTGCCTCTAAGAAGAATTGCCATCCACAATGCAGGTAAAGTAGTATCTTCCGTATATAATCTCTTTGATACATGATAACCCACTATTCTTCTCGAATAAGCATCCAATATAAACGTCAGGTAATAAAATTTTCTGTTCACTTCAAAATATGTAATATCGGTCTGCCACAATTGATCTGTTGATGTTAATTCAATCGTTTCCATTAAATTGTTAAACCGCACAACCCCAGTGCTATCGGTAGTTCTGCGGTAATTTCTATCTCGTTTACTCATCAGATCATAGCGTTTGCAAAGTGCTTCAAAAGCATCTCTGCCCATGTTTTCCGGACGTAGTTTATAATAAATATCTCGCACACCCATTGTTGGATGATCCTTCCGTATATCATGCACCAGCGATAATAACTGATGTTCTTCTTCCATGTTTTTTCGATATCGGTTTATCATATGGTGAACAGCCTGCTTACTGATTTTTAATGCTTTATAAAGTTGATTTAAACTGAAGGCGTATCGACTTCGGTTGAACCAGAAGTATCGGATTGTTTTGTGGAGAATTTTTTTTTAATGTCCACCTGATATGTTTCCTCTGCCAGGTCGATCATCTTATCCTTAAACTCAAGCAATATTTGTTTTTGACCAATGATGCGCTCCAGATCCGCGATCTTTTTCTTTAAAGCAAGTAGCTCTTTTGTGTCACTGTCCGTCTCAACAATAACACGTTCTTTTTTACTTTCCATAGAACCAAATTTACGCATCCAGCGGTAAACATTGGTCCGAGATACATTATATTGTTTTGCAATTTCTGATACCGAACTACGGCATGATTCCAGTTCCCGAACTTTTTGCTTCTTAAAGTTTTCACTGAACGTACGATGCTGCCGTTCTGATCGGCTTTGCGTGAATTGTTGCTTTTTTTCCATTTTTTTGACGTTTTAAAAGGTGAATTTTTACTTTTAAAACGGTCAACCTATTTCAGGCATTGACAAGTGACTTAGTGTTTAACACATTGAAACTTGATGCTACATCCGACCCAGCCAAATCCCATAGACTTTATTATACGATTATGAGAACCATGATTGATAATTTACCTAAAGGAAAGGATAAGGAAAAAAAAGTTAAGAGATTATATCTATTATGAAAAGAGTCTATTTTTAAATAGAGGGCAAGATAAGGATGAGTATGGAATTAGGGGGAGCGATGAAAGAATGACATATATCGATAATTTTCTACAAGTTGCATTGGAAAAAGTGTATGAGTGGGTTAGAACAGGAGCAAATCCATTTGATTTATACATGTCGTTTTACAGTCTTAATGAGGAAAAGGGGTATCATAAAAAGAAAATTGAAAATCAAAGCACCTTTGACCAATAGTTAACGGGCTTATTGAGAGTTCCACTACATAAAAAAAGTAATTCACCTCAAGCCTGTTGTTTATAAATAATATATAAATGTGAATTTGTAATTTCTTTATAATGGTGCAAATCAAAACTGCTTAAATAACCAGGATAAACTTTTCCAAATTCTTGCATTATTGTTTCTAGTCTGGTAATCCCATTAATGAATCTTATTTCTTGGCCTCCAATGTGTTGAGCCAATTTAAGGTATCGAGCCTTTTCAGAGTCCATTCGTAGTTTATCATAAGCAAGGTAAACGGCTTCTGTAATTTTGGTTTTCCTACCGTTTGCAGGTGAAACCAATACCGAAAGCCTTGTATGAGTTAAGGGGTGTTCACCATGATGCGCCAAATGTGCTCGTATTAGATGTAATGCAGAATAAAATGATATTGTTGTCTTCCAATCCCAAAATAAATCTGGACTATTTACGCATAGGCCACATAGAGCTTTTATGTTATGCTCAAATTGGTGTATGTGTTCAGAAAAATCAGCCATTAAAGTAGTTATAAGTCCACTTTGTAGAACGCAGGTGGGGGTAAAAGATTATCAGACTCATAAAAAATTGTTAAGTCTAACGATAACCCTGTTGTGCTATATTTTGAATTAATAGTAGAAATTAAGTTTATCAAAGCATCCTCTGTGCGGTCATCTCCATCAGAAATAACAACCCAAACGTATGCCTTGTTGCTTTCAACTGTTATATATGAATTTATTAGATTCATGTCTTTCATTTGTATAAATAGATTTTTAAGTAGCTGAGGTGCTACAATACTTTTTCTCATTTTGTTCATTTCGGTCCCAATCCCGATTTCGTCTCTTTTTATAATTGATGTAAACATGCGCGTTTGATCGTCATTTGCAATATCCAATTCTACTGATAATCTATCCACTGTAAGTTTATCAACGATACTATCAATTAATTCAATCATTTTGGGTTTCAAATGATTTTCGGCTGATGTTTCTTGAATGTTTGGCATTTTATTATTCTTTTTGACGTTCCTGAGATAAATGTATTTTATTAAATAAGATTCATTTGCATCGTTGTTATCCACAAACAAGTGTTGATAAACAAGAGTGAGGCAAATTTAAATTATTTCTTGCAAAGAACATAATGAACGCTATTGGATTGCAAAAATTTTACCAAATATGCAAGATTTCCAAAGTTATGACGTAAATGTTGCTTGTCAGATGTCGTTACCCACCTACTTGTGACAGGCTGAATTATTTTATATACTAAAAAAGACACAGTTAGTCTTAGGTTTTCCCCATAAATCCAATGTTTTCAAGGCTTTATTCGAAAAGGTACTTTATGTGAAACACTAAAATTCGATTTTTCCTTTAAAGTTCTTTTAAATAAAGCATTCGGGACACTTTAAGGCGATTCTTCAGTGTAAATAAGTATACAATTGCCTTAAAAAATTCGGTTAATGCGGTTGTTCCAATTAACAAATTACCAAATTGAAAATTGAAAATTGAAAATCCTTTAAGGATTTGGTAATTTTCGATTGTCAATTTGGTAATTGAATCTGTAAACTGAGCTCAGATTAATGTCCTAAAGTAACAAATTGACAATCGAAAATTGGAAATTTCTTGAGCTCATAAAATAAAAATGTCGGTAAAATACATCACCGACATTTTTATTTGTAAATTATCTTAAATATTACTTTGCATCTTTCGCCATTTCCTGACAATGTTCGGCATGGGTGAGGTGTTCACGTAAACTTGGTAGTGTACTATTCGCCAATGCTAATACATCTGGATTTTCACTTTCATCAATTGCTTTCACATACCTGTCTATTGCATCTTTATGCGATTTAACCATAAGGTCTGAATATTCCTTATCAAAATCATAGCCTGTTTTTTTAGCAAGGTTTTCATATTTTCTCTCCCCCTCATTATCGGCATAGGTTGGAATTGATATGCCCAGTTTCGAAGCTAAGGCTACTACTTGGGCATTTACCTTTTTATGATCTTCCAACATCATTTTTGCCATATCCTTAGTTTCTTGCATTGCGGCAGCGGTTGTTGCCAATTCAGAAAGGTGAATTGCTTCCAAATTAATTTCTGCTGCATCGCGTAAAAATTCAGCATCGGCACTGTTATTCTCCTTTTTTTCTTCGCGCGACAATCCGTCATCATTCAGATCCGTAGATTTTTCGGAATTACAAGACACAATTACAAGTGCAAGCACAGGTACTACAATGTTCCATTTTCTTAATTTCATAATAATATTTTTTTTATTTTTAAATTATAAATAGGTGGTTGGTAAAAGTTTTCTGTAATTATCAATTTGCAGTTCTGAATCTTTTTCCTTTTCATGCTGCAAAAAATTATTAAAATCCTGAAAAGAATGCCAAATTTTTCTGTTAAAAAAGGATAAAAAATGATGTGTTTCCGCATTATAAAAAACAAATGCATGTGTTTCCTCATTTAATACATCCGATATATCGATAAATTTTATCATTGGGTTTTAAATTTAATACTCATAACCCAAACATTATTCGGTCCAATTTTCAAAAGCCCCTAAATACAATAATTTCGAGCCATTGAAATTTAATATAGCGATTATAGCTATACCCAATTGTAGAAATAATTACACGGTAAGGCGAGTGAAAGAAGAAGAAATGGGCGGCGAGACTGCTTCTGAGCGAACCCCCTATATGGCAATTAAAATTTTCTGTTAAAACTAAGTCCTACGGCGCTATTGCTATTATCTATAGGCACGCTGTAAAAATTCCAGCCGGAAAGTTTTTCTGTATTATCATTATCAATCAGGTTCCATGCTCCCAAAAGCATAGTAGCCGATCCAACACCAATATTTACCATTGATAACACTTTTTGACTTTCATTTGTATAACCAATACCGAAGTCATCGGGCAACATTGCAGAACCTATTACTATTTGTGAAGTGCCGGAAATAATACCCATAATTGGCATTAATTTATCATTGTTGTCTAAACCAATTTGCACCGTATTTACGGCACTCATTGCAATATTCAATCCGGTTAAAACAGAGGACGTAATTCCATATTCAGGTGATATATAATTATTATCATAATAATAGATGGGATTGCCGTAAGTAGGTTGAATAGTTGCACACTCCTCTTTGCTTAATCCGCTTTGTGAGATCCATGTTTCTATCTGTTCATCATGCATTGCTAAAACTTCATCATATTTGAATTTTTGATTTATATACTCAGCAATATTTCTTCCTGCAGTTTGTTCAATTAAATAACCAACTGCGCAGATGGTTCCATCCTTATCAATAAAACAAGGTTTGCGTTGATCTGTATAATCATAGTTTTTGGGGAAAACTCCTTTTGTCCAATAGTCATGCAGCAAATCCAAAAGCATAACTCTGTTTTTCTGAAGTTCCGGAGAAAGGTAAGAAACCTCTTTGCTGCGCAGAAGATGTTCCGCATATTCGAGATGGGTTTTTATGCGTAGATCATTATCTGCTGTTGTATTAGGTTCGTATCCGAATTTGGAGATAAAACTTGCATCGCCGATAATAGGATTTACCGTTTGTGTTCTATCAGTTTCAGCTCCGCTAAAACTCCATAGCAGAATTGCAATCAGCAGCAATAAAAAGGGGGAAATATTTTTCATACGTGGTATTTTAAAAGGTTATTTATTAATGATCACAAAATATTAGTGAAGCCGGGTTTGTTGTTGTAAGATTAATAAATTTTTCAATTCTTTGCCTAACTTGGTCCAATATTCTTGTAAAAAAACTGTCATAAACACTGGCACGGACTTTTGATTTACTAAACCCAAATTCCGGACAAGCATTAGCATTTAAAAATTTTAAATTATTTCAAAATTCTATTTCTTTACTTCCTGTTCGGCGGGTTTATTCATTTTCCGGGAATAATTCAAAACATATATCCCCAATAAAATAAACAACATCCCTATAAAATGGTGAAAAAACAATTTCTCCCCATCCAAAAATCCGATAATGATGGCAACAACCGGAATAAGATAGGTAACTAAAGAACCGAAAATGGCGTCTGTTCGCTGCACTAATGTATAATATCCAATTGATGCTACTACTGTTCCGAAAAAGGAAAGGGCAATGATACTGGATAAACTTATACGGAAAAATTCGTCGTTGGCGTGCGACATAAAACCTGTGCTGAATAAATAGATAATTGCAGGTATTCCTATAAAAGAAAATCCGACTGCACCCAAAACCAATGGATGTGCCGTTTGTAAATATCGTTTTACGAGGTTTGCACTTGTAGCATAACTGATAGTAGCAGCAAATATGGGCAGTGCATATAACAAATTACTTTTGCCATTTTCCGTATGATCAAATACTACTAAAATAATTGCGCCTGTCAAAGCAATGATCAAACCCAATAATTTATTTTTTTCGAATTTCATTCCGAAAAGCAATACTCCGAGAATGAAGGTGAATACAGGAGTTAAAGAATTTAATACCCCTGTAATTCCGCTTTCAATATGGGTTTGCGAAAAAGTAAAACAAAAGGCAGGTAAACCGCTTCCGAAAAATCCTACCATACAGTAATATTTAATTTCGCTTCTTTTTATTTTTTTATAGTAAATGAAAATAAAGGGTAGTGTTGCGATAAAGGAAAAGGAAATACGAATTGCAGCAACCTGGTCCCAACTGAAGGTTTTTAATCCATATTTCATAAATATGAACGAAAACCCCCAAATCATGCTGAGCACGATTAGAAGGAGCCAGTTTTGGGAGGAATATTTTTGCATTAAAGCTCTTTGAATGAGTTATGAGTGATGAGTTATGCTATGAGTTATGAGTAATGAGTGATGTGCTAGCTGAATACATCGGCGTCTGGAAATGAGTTTTAGTTTGCGCGCATCGTACTCGTATTTTAAATTGTTACTAGGTACTTTCCTTAATTACTAAATTTTTTTACCTTCGATAAACCCACTCATTTCTCATTACTCATAACTCATCCGTTCAGTTCCTTCCAGATAACATCTTTCAATTTATCCAAATTTTTTCCTGTGTGTGAGGAAATGAATATCGGTTCGAGTTTTTTAGGTAATTCTTTTTTCAGCATTTTTTCCAATTCAGCATCAATAAGATCGCATTTTGTAATTGCGAGAATTATTTTTTTGGATAATAATTCTTTATTGTATTTTTTTAATTCGCTGAGCAGAATTTTATAGGTTGTTTTAATATCCTTATCCTCACAACTAATTAAAAAAAGCAAAGCGGAATTTCTTTCAATATGTTTTAAAAAACGAATTCCCAGTCCCTTTCCTTCACTTGCACCTTCTATTATTCCCGGAATATCCGCCATAATAAAAGAGCGATGATCGCGATAGGAAACGATACCTAAATTCGGCACTAAAGTGGTAAATGCATAATCGGCAATTTCGGGTTTTGCAGCGGATAAAACGGATAACAAAGTAGATTTTCCTGCATTTGGGAAACCCACAAGACCAATATCAGCCAAAACCTTTAATTCAAGAATTTTCCATGCTTCAATTCCCGGTTCGCCGGGTTGTGCATATCTGGGAGTTTGTTTGGTTGGCGTTTTAAAATTATTATTTCCAAGTCCTCCTCTTCCTCCCGGGATCCAGGTAATTTCCTGACCATCATCCACAATTTCAGCTTCTATTGCGCCTGTTTCAAAATCTTTAGCAACAGTTCCAAGTGGAACTTCAAGAACTATATCTTCCCCTTCCTTACCGGTGCGCAATTGACCAACACCATAATCGCCGGCATTTGCAATAATATGTTTGCGATATTTTAAATGCAATAAGGTCCACAATTGGGCATTGCCCCTTAAAATAATGTGACCTCCCCTACCGCCATCCCCGCCATCAGGACCTCCGTTCATGGTATTTTTATCCCGGTGAAAGTGTACACTTCCTGCGCCACCGTTGCCACTTTTGCAATGAATTTTTACGTAATCTACAAAATTTTGTTTTTCCATTATTGAGCAGGTTTTGCTGCCTTTTCCCTCTTATTTATGAATCTGAATGTTTTGATGCAACAGCATTTACTGCAGCAATCAAAGCGTTAAAAATAGTATCAATACTACCTACTCCCTCTATCTCCACTAGTAGCTCCCGGTCTTTATAATATTCGGCTACAGGTTCAGTTTTCAAACGATATTCCTGCACGCGTTTGCGAATAGTATCTACTTCCATATCGTCAGTTCTGCCGCTAGTCAATCCTCTGTTAAGTATGCGTTGGGTAAGTTCTTCTTCCTCCACAATTAGGCTTAAAACGCAGCTGACACTTGTGCCTTTTTCAAGTAACATGGTATCCAACGCTGAAGCCTGGGCCTCAGTTCTGGGAAAACCATCAAAAATAATTCCCTGTTTTTGTTTGTTTCTGGCTTCTTCCACAGCACCTCCCAACATACCGATAACCACCTCATCGAGAACGAGTTTACCTTCATCCATGAATTTTTTCGCCTCTAGTCCAAGGGGTGTTCCTTCACTTATCTGGTTGCGAAGCAGATCGCCGGTGGAGATGTGCAATAAATTAAAATGTTGCTTCAACCTCTCTGCCTGAGTGCCTTTTCCGCTTCCCGGTGGGCCGAATATAATAATGTTTGTCATTGATCTGCTTATTAAAAAGAATGCAAAGATAACAGGCTTAAGCTGATTTGTGTTGATCCGACTTGCTCATTTACACGTATATGCACATTGAACCTTTATGCTGTTTAAATCATTATTATTATTAAACTTACCTTTGGGATATGACTTTATTGGAAAAGATTATGGAAACATTGCTGAAAAATAAACAATATCTTGCCTCCAAATACGGAGTAAGCAGTATCGGTTTATTTGGTGAATCGGTAACAGAAGCTTTCCATGCCGAAAGTGAAATTGATATCATTGTTGACTTCAAAAAACCTATTGGTCTCGAAATAGTTGACCTCGGCGATGAATTGGAAAAATTATTGGGGCATAAGGTTGATTTGGTCTCAAAAAATGGCATTGAGAAAGATTACTATAAAGTATTTCGAAAGGAGATTCAATACGTAGTAAAACAATGAAGTGTATTTGTTAATTTATTAATCTGGCAATTTATTAATTGATGCACATCTATCCCATTTGCTAATCTGCTAATTATTCGACTCTTTCATTGGTAAATTTATTGGCTGTTCATTGGTACATTTTTTCCCCGGCTGTTTCATCGGTACAATGGTAAATTTATTTGGCTGTTCAGTGGAACATTTTCCCCGGCTGTTTCATCGGCACATTGGTAAATTTTTGGCTGTTAATTGGTACATTTATTTGGCTGTTCATTGGTACATTTATTTGGCTGTTCATTGGTACATTCATTCGGTTGTTCACCGGTACATTATCATTATTCTATCATCATTCTCTACCGGATTTCCTCTTCCATCTTCATTACTTGTGCTAAAAATTATACTGCCATCAGGTGCGAGAATAATATTGCGCAATCTGCCATAAGTTTCCAAAAATAATTGTTTTTCCGCTGCATTAATTGGATTGGAATTATTAATTCCTTCTTTTTCTTTATTGACATTAAATTGCACCAATCTTTCTCCTCTTAAACAGGCAAATAGTATGCTGCCAATATTATCATCCTGTTCGTTAAAATCATCCATATAAATAATTCCTCCAGGAGCCCATGTGTCCTCACCACTGTGTGCAAAAGGCAGTATTGTTCCGGTGGAGGTATTACTTCCTATCACTATCGGCCATCCGTAATTATTTCCTTTGCCAATAATATTTACTTCATCGTGGCAACACCATCCATTTAGTTCTCCGCTTGGTCCGTGCTCTGTTGCATACATAGTTCCATCGGGCGCCCAACATAACCCTTGAACATTTCGATGACCATAACTCCAAATATAATTTTGAAATGGATTATCTGCGGGAATATTCCCTTCTTTATCCATCCGCAGAATTTTACCTGCATTACTTGTAAGGTCCTGTGCAGAATTAGGTTCACGGGCATCACCGGTTCCTGCATATAAATATCCATCGGGACCAAACCGCAATATTCCGCCATCGTGAAATAATTTTTTGGGAATGGAATCCAGTATTATTTTATTTTCTGTTAATGTTTCCTTTTCTAATTTTAAACGCACTATTCTATTACCAGATGCAACGGTTTCATAAATAAATATAAAGTGACTTTTTTCAAAATCGGGATCCACAGCCAAACCCAACAATCCTCCCTCTGCTTTTGCACTAATATCGCGGGTCATCAATAATTTAACTTCCATGGTTTTAATATCAACCACCGAGATGCGCCCTGGCCGTTCATTAAATACCAATCTGCCATCAGGCAAAAAGTCCATCCCCCACGGAACCTCCAGATCTTGCGCCAATACTTCAGGATCCTTTGGTAGCAGCACCTTTTGAGCATTAGGATTTGGCTTATTTTGCGAACTGCAATTAAATAAAAGTGTTATAGAGATAGAAAGCAGGTAAACAGGTAGGTTTCTCATGATGATCAAATTTAACAAAAGAAAATTTAATTATGGTTAATGAAAAAATAATTTATAACTTTATATACAAATTATGAAATTATTCAATATTGTTTTAGGATCTGCTTTGGTGTTTTTCATTGTGATGTTTTTGCGATGTGAAAAAGTTACGGAAATAACGGAACTCACCAAAAATACCGAAAAAATTCAAGTCGTTTTTTACAACGATTCCATTCCAAATACCACATTAGAGATAACCGACAAAAGTGAAATTAAAAAATTCGGAAAATTTATTTCTGACAAGGATACTCCTTTATATAAATGTAGTTATGATGGTCAGCTCATTTTTATATTGAGCAATGATATTGCAAATGGAAATAAAAATACGATCACCATGGAATTTAATCTTCAGCCAGACTGCACGCATATTGCATATATGTATGCAGAAGGATTGCATACAAAAGAATTAAGTGAGGAGGGGGTTGCGTATTTGAAAAGGAGGAGAAATGAGAAATGAGTAATGAGTAATGAGAAATGAGAAATGAGTAATGAGAAATGAGTAGATCCGCGATAGCCGAATGTTTTACTCTTGACCAATTACTTTTTGGTGAATGGTGAATGGTGAGTGGTGAGTGGTGAGTGGTGAGTGGTGAGTGGTGAATGGTGAGTAGATCCACGATAGCCGAATGTTTTACTCTTGACCAATGACTTTTTGGTGAGTGGTGAGTAAATCCACAATAACCGAATGTTTTACTCTTGACCAATGACTTTTTGGTGAGTGGTGAGTGGTGAGTGGTGAATGGTGAGTGGTGAATGGTGAATGGTAAATGGTGAGTGGTGAATGGTGAGTGGTGAGTGGTGAGTGGTGAATGGTGAGTAGATTCACGATAGCCGAATGTTTTACTCTTGACCAATGACTCTTGACTATTTAGTGAACGTTGCGTTTCCTCCGATTACAGCGCGGACGCACGATTCACGGTTCACGAAATGAGTAGATCCATGATACCCGAATGCGACTGCATACGAGTTACAGGAGGTGGAAAAACACATCTTTTTTATATAAAAAGATTAGCCTTTGCTCCATTTTGCAACTTTGAGGCCTGAAAAAAGTATAATTTGAACCTTTTTCATGAATTTTGTTTTTTAGAATAAGCATATATTTATATATTTGCAAACAATAATTGGAGCGTTATGGAACAGAAAGGTGATAGCATAGTTATTTCTAGTAATAAGATTAGCACTTTATTTACTATATTAATGATTGACCATAAAGGCGTAGTTTCTGCGTATGTCCCTTCGTTTAATTTACATTTTTCCGCCCCTGACAAATCAGAAGTAGAAAAAATAGGGCGGTTTATGGTTAGGTCGTTTTTTAACTTGTGGTTAGACCAAGCAAATCGAAAGGTTCTTGCCAAGCAATTAGTGAAATTAGGCTTTAGAGAAGAAAACGATTTTGAAACAAAGCAGGCAGTTTTAGGAGAAAAAAGTGGTGAATTGAATTTTAATTCAAAGCAAAGACAGTCACCACATAGTTTTGATGAAATTGCAGAGGAGTTAATCGCTGAAGAATCGTTAATATTTTAATTCGTTTAAATGGAGGTTGTTGACGCTGCGTTATTTGTCGATATTTTACAAAATGAACAAGTCCCTTTGCTAAGTGAGTTTGCTCAAGACTCCTTAATTTCATATCATTTCATGGGTATAGAGGGGAACAGGGTAATAGTTCTAGGAGTCGGGGATTTAGATAGAATAACCGTTAGGGGGTATTTGAATGATTTGGGTAGAAGGGAGTTAATGAAGTTAATACCTTTTAAATAAGTTCAATTTCACCTCTTTGTATTCTTTTTAGGCTTTAGCTTGGGTTTCCCGCTTTCGATTGCCTTAGTCATTTTAAGAAATGTATCAGTAGTTTTCTTAGGTGAGTTCTTATCCTTTGCCATCAGATTAAATATATTTTTTATTATAAAGCATTTTTGAAAATATATGACCATTCAAACATTTATAGTTTGCTATAAGAAAATTACCTTCCTTTTCTTGTGAAAGAAATTCACTGTTCGCTTCAAATTTGGCATATACCTATACCTGTTTTCATGGTTTTTTTCTTTGCCATACCCAAAGTTATAACAAATCTTTCATATCTGTTGGGGCCGCAATATTCACTTACCATAATTTCTCCTTTCTGCACACTATCGTTAACTGCATTTTCAAGGGTTTCAACTTTTGTGTCCGGAACTACTTTTGTAACTATTCTACCCTCACGTTCTACTGCACCAAATACGATAGTCTTATTATCAAATTTCCCTAATTCCTTTCTTTTGCTCACGTGCTTGTTTGAAATTTTACCACCTACATAGGTTTCATCTACTTCTACATCCCCTCTTAATACTTTAGGGGCTTTCTCTGCCAGCATTACCCTTATACGGTGGTTAAGAAACCAAGCTGTCTTTGGTGTAACACCTAACCAAATAGAAAGCTGTAAACTGCTTATCCCTTTGCTGTGGTTTGAAAGTATATACATAGCTAAGAACCATTTTGTAAGAGGAATTTTAGTATTTTCGGCTACCCTTCCCACTAATACACTAAATTGTTTCCTGCATTGCTTCTCATTACATTGAAACCTTTTGCCGTCTTTAGTCTGGTTACGTTAATAGACCCGCAGAACGGACACGCAGCAGTATTACCCCACCTTTGTTCCTCAAGATGTAACCTGCATTTTTCATCTGTATCAAAATGCTTTTGAAATTCGTGAATTGATTTAAAATTGTTCATCGGTAATTTGTTTAGTATTACAAAAGTATATATATTACATATACTTTCTAAATGATATCATACAAAGTATATACTTTTTTTATACCTTTGTTTATGAAAAAAAATGAGCAGGTTTTAATCAAACTTTCAGCGGATGAAAAAACAGCCTTTTATAAAGCCGCAGAATTAAGCGGGATGGGTTTTTCAGCTTGGGCAAGGTTAAGATTAAGACTAGCGGCTAAAGGAGAGTTGCAAGACGCAGGAGAAAAGGTAGATTTTCTGCAAGAACCAAAAAAGGATTAAAATTTTTTGGTAATACCAAACGAATTATTGTACATTTGTTTCAGTTCTTTAAAAAAGCAAAGCCCCTCAACCGTTTAACCTTTCTCTAATGTGGAATAGGTGGTATTAGGGCTTAAAACTACTCTAATGTGGTCGTCTGCTTTGCTTTCAGTGCGTCAACACTGAACTAAAATAGAAAGCTCTAAAGGATTTGAACCTTTATCCAACTCTAAGTTGAGCTACTCTGTCCTATTGAGCTAAGAGCCTTCGTCAATATCTTTTAAAGCCTTGTTACATTCAAGTTTCAAGGCTTTTTTATTATTCAAAATAAAATTCTGTTTCGCCATTTTTATTTTTCTCTTTCGTAAATAAATCGCCTTTATTGACGCTTAATATAGCCGAAACGCTACCAATAGATTTAGTCCTTGGTCTACCAAGAGCTGGTTCTATACTTATTAAGTAATCAACAATTTCTGCTGTCGTGCATGGCTTACTTAATGCCCCAATGGCAAAAATGATTTTTTTAACCCAAGTCATTTTAGGGTTATAGTTATCGGGGAAGCCGCCATTAGAAAACATAGTAGTCTCCACATTTGTAAACAGGTTAGCCTTAAAACCAAGAATAGAAAGCTCCTCGTTTATTTTTCTTTTAATAACCTCTAAAGCCGCACGGCGTATATCTAAACTATTAAGTTACGATTCTATCTCGGAAAGTTGATTATCATAATATTCCTTTAGAATCTGTTTTGTTTTATTTGATAATGGCATCGTTAAATGATTTTAATAGGCGATATTGACGATAAAACCAAATACACTCTATTCCGTTTATCTTTTGTTGGAACCTTAAAGGAAAGCAACAATGGGAAAGACTAATAAAGATAGGGTTTAGGCAGATTTTGAGATATAATAAACGGCAATAAGTAATTAACTTTTGTTAGTAACTTTTGCTGTAACTCGCATGTAGTCGCCGCCTTTACTCCTGCCCAATGACTCTTGACTAATTAG
>Ga0163147_10001691_pt1 | contig 33017 bp, 31 predicted proteins | sample OliLakLV19MP6G1_FD_148597 | JGI IMG/M metagenome (GOLD analysis project Ga0163147, IMG submission 148597) | Freshwater microbial mat bacterial communities from Lake Vanda, McMurdo Dry Valleys, Antarctica- Oligotrophic Lake LV.19.MP6.G1 | ecosystem: Environmental > Aquatic > Freshwater > Lake >...
CTGTTGACGGTCGCGCCGTCAGGACGCATCGATGCGCCGAACGCGGTCGCGCTGTTGGCGACGGCGACAGTTGAAATCGCAGAAGGCGAAGCGTCCGCTGTGACCGATGCGCTCGATCAGAGTGCCAAAACTGTTGAAGCGGATCCGACCATCGCCTCCGACCTAGCGGCGAATGCAGCCGCATCAAGCGTCGCGCAAGCGGGCGCGTCCACGCAAATCGCGCAGTTCGCCGCACCACAGCCCGCCGCAACGCAGATCACGCGTCCTTCCAGTCCTGAAGGGGATGCCGCAGTCGCCATGAGTGTTCCTGCGACAACGATGGCGTTTGCAACGAATGCGCCACCCGATCCCGCCATCTTGAGCGGTGCGGCGGCAGCCCTACCATCGCTGGCGCAGCCCGATATGATGTTCGAGTCCGCGCCCAGCGATGCCGCCGCGGGCAACATCGCGTCGGCGGGATTGGCGGGGGGAGACGAAGCGCAAACGGGATTATTCGCCGTGTCCACTTCGACCGCGCCGCCGACTGCCGCGCGCATGGCTGCCGCGACCGCTGTCTCTTCAGCGACCGCGCTGCCATCCGCGCCTGCCGAAGCGACCGACGATATGGCGCGGCGAGACGTGGACGACGAAACGCTGCGCGCTGGTGATCGTTCCGCGCTCAACTTGCTCGTCGTTGGCGGCTTGCTCGGCGGTGTGGCGTTAATTACACTCATCGTGCGCCGCCTGACACGCTAAACGGAGACTTCATGACCGAACGCAGCGCGACGTTTTGTCCAGCATGTGGGACGGCACTCGAAATGCGTGACCGTCACGGACGCGCGCGCCCGGTTTGTCCGTCGTGCGATCATACCGTCTACTTCGAGCCGAAAGTCGCAGTGGTGGCGTTCGTGACGCGCGAAAACGGCGCAGGGCGCGAAATCTTGCTGATCAAGCGCGCCAACGAGCCGGGCAAAGGGCGTTGGGCGCTTCCGGCGGGCTTCGTAGAGTACGACGAGCATCCGCGCGACGCGGCGATCCGCGAGACGCTGGAGGAAACGGGCGTCGCCGTGGCGATTGATAGCTTGATCGAATTGTTCCATCGCCCTGATGTGGGCGGCTTGGCGGATATTGTGATTGCGTACACCGCGCATCCCATCGGCGGCGGTGTGCGCGCGGACGACGATGCTGAGGATGCGGGCTGGTTCGCGGAGGACGCGCTGCCCGATATCGTGCTGGTGTCCACGAATGCGCTGATCGCGCGCTGGCGAAAAGCAGAGGATGGAGTAAAAACAGGACTGAGTGGAAGGGACTGAGTTAAAAGCAAAAACCTGATTCTGTCCTTGCTCAGTCCTTTCGTGAACTCAGTCCTTGGCTTAAGACGCTTGCAAGCGTATCGGTTCGCCCGGCTGAACGCTTAAATCGAACAGCTCGAACGCCATCTGTGGGAGACGCAGCACACCGTAGGTATGCGACGTGGAACGCACATTTTGGAACGTATAGAGCGAGCCGGGATTGATCACACAGCCCTGATCGACGCGCATGAACATCGGGACATGCGTATGCCCCGTGATCAGCACATCGGCGTTGAGCGACGCCAGCATCATGCTCAACAGCGTGCTGGAAACGTGATCGCGGTACAAGCCCCAAAGATTATTACCCGGCTTCCCGTGACACATGAAAATTCGGGTGCCTTCATATTGACCGCGCCATTCGAGCGGCAGCGTTCGTAGGAACGACTTATTGTCGGGCGACAGGGCGTAGCTCCATTCGTCATGATTCCCGCGCACAGTCGGGATGCGGCGGTCACGGACGTGTTGGACAACGCTGTCTGGGTGGGGACCTCGCCCCACCAAATCGCCGGCACACAGGATGTGTTTGACGTGATGAAATCGTTCCAATCGGTCGAGCGCGTTCTCTAATGCGGCGATGTCGCCATGAATATCCGATATGATGCCAACATCCATCCTGCAAATCCTAGCGAGTCGAATTAACATGATTATAGCGCAGACTCGTTCGTAACGACACATCCGTTCACCCACTGGTCAGCCGTGCCGCCCCGCAGCGACCATTGAGAACGCGGGCTTCAGCGAGCTTCCCGACGCCGATCTACGGAGTAGAGCGGCGAGATCGCGTCTACAATGGCAGGGGTGAGGCGGGTAGATCGCAAATGGCTGTTCACGCTGGCGCAGACCTCACGAAATCTCAGCCGAATCGGATGCACGGTCTAGTAGAATGTGTTATGATGCAAAAGTTAAGGGCTGCATGGACGCACGGTGTCAATGACATCATCGCGCGCCTGATACAGCGGTACAATAACGGAAACCGAATGACGCAACTGCTGCTCATCCGCCACGCGGTGAACGATTTTGTCAAGACCGGGAAACTAGCGGGTTGGACGCCGGGCGTCCACCTGAACGATGAGGGCAAGGCGCAGGCAGAAGCGTTGGGGACGCGCCTCGTGGATACGCCGATTCAATGGCTGTATGCCAGCCCCCTCGACCGCACGATGGAAACGGCAGCGGCGATTCAACAGCATCACCCGCAGTTGTCGATTATCCAACATGCAGACGTGGGCGAAGTGCGTTATGGTGACTGGGAGGGCAAGTCCATCGCTGCGTTGCAAACGCGCAAGATGTGGCACGTCGTCCAAGAGTATCCTTCGCGCGCTTACTTCCCGAACGGCGAAACGATGCGCGGCGTGCAAAATCGCGCCGTCGATGCGATTGAGGCATTGGCGGCACAGCACCCGCGCGAATTGGTGGTGGTCGTTAGCCACGCGGACTTGATCAAGATGGTCATGGCACACTATTTGGGGACGCATTTGGATAATTTTCAGCGCATTGTGATCGCGCCCGCCTCGATCAGCATTCTGCAATTGGGCTACGGACGTCCCTATGTCGTTTCGATGAATGATACCGCGCACATCCAGCAGATGGAGCGTGAGCGGAAAGCCGCCCGCGACACCGCCTCGACGGTTGCACGCTAAGCGAAGATAACCCATGGCGAATATTGAACTAGAACTCAACCCCATCGATTTCATCACCATTGGCACCATAGGGCCCAAAGGGCAGCGCATGTTTCATCTGCAAGCGGGCAGGGACGATGAAATCGTTGCGCTCACCATTGAGAAGGAACAGGCGTCGGCGTTGGGCGATGCAATCCGCGAACTGCTCGATGATCTCGATAAGCGGTATGCGCAGCCCGAAGGACGCACGACCTTCGATTTCAGCCGCCTGAACATGGATTTGCGCGAACCTATCGAGCCGCTGTTTCGGGTGGCGCAGATGGGCTTGGGCTACGACGAAGACCGCAATTTGGTCGTGTTGGTGGCGCAAGAATTGGTCGTGGTGGACGAGGACGAAAGCCGCGAAGCGGTTGAACCCGGCATTGTGCGCATGTGGTGCAGCCGGTCGCAGATGGCAGCACTCAGCGCCCACGCGCTGCAAATTGTCCAATCGGGACGCCCCGATCCGAAGCTCAACGGACGGATAGTGTATTACTGGACGTGAACGAATCATGAGCGATCAACCCCAAGACGAGTCGTCGCCCGTCAACTTGCCGCCCGCGCGCGTGCTGGAGACGCTGGAAAAAGGCGACATCATCGAGGAATACGGTTTGCTGCGCTGGAGTTCCAACTATGCCTTTTTGATTGGCGTCTGTCTCGACGACATCACGCTGACCGCCGTCTACAAACCGCAAAAGGGCGAGCGTCCATTATGGGACTTTCCCGACGGGACGCTCTGTTACCGTGAGCGCGCCGCATTCCTCACGTCAGAGTTTCTCGGTTGGCAGATCGTCCCGCCGACGGCGCTGCGCGAGGGCAAGCGCGGCTTGGGGTCGATTCAATTTTATGTCGATCACGATCCGAATGTGAATTACTTCTCATTCGATCATGCGATGCACGACCAACTGCGCCGGATCGCCGCATTCGATTATTTAATCAACAATGCGGATCGCAAGGGGGGTCACTGTCTGCTCGACAGTCAGGGACATATCTGGGGCATCGATCACGGGATCGCGTTCCATTCCGCGCACAAACTTCGCACGGTGATTTGGGATTTCGCCGGGCAACCCGTCCCCGATGTGCTGCTGGCGGATGTGGAGCGGCTGCGCACGGCGTTGGAGAACCAAGAGAGCGTGTTTCATCAGTCGTTGTGCGGACTGTTGGCGACCAACGAGGTCAAATCGTTTTTGAGTCGGTCACGCCATCTGCTGAAGCAGAAACGCTATCCGACGCCGGGTCAAGGACCGAACTATCCATGGCCCCCTGTCTAATCCTTCCACAAAATTGATGATACCCCGCATGTTGGCGCTGCATTGGATGTGATCGGGTGATGGGGCGATTTTTCGGATCGCTGATCGTCGCGCTGTTGATCGGCGCGGGGATCGGGCTGTATTTAGGTTGGTCAGCATTCCCGGCACAAACGGATGCAGCGGGCGCGGCGGCGCTGGCTGCGCGCTATCAAGATGAATATGCCGCCATGATCGCGGGCGGCTATCAGGCGGATGGTGATTTGATCGCCGTCGCGGAACGGTTGCGCCTGATCGGCGTGACCGATGCGCCTGTGTTCGTCCAAGCCGCCACCGAGCGCGCGATTGCCAATTCCATCAATCTCGAAGCAATCCGCGATCTGGTCGCGCTGGCAGAGGCGTTTGGGCGCGTCACGCCCGCGATGGAAGCGTACCGCCGCGTCAGCGCGCCAATTGGGAGTGGGGTATGAGCATACCGCCCAACGACGCGCCACGAGGACGCGCGCGGGGTATCCCAAGCAAATACATGCGTCCGCGCAGTCCTGTGTCGTTCACGGCGCTGATTTTGGGCTTGCTGTTGGGCGTCGGCGGCGGTCTGTACTATGCCTGGTATGTCAATCCAGCGGCGCAGGTTGATATCGCGCCGGAACAGATGGATGCGGCATCGCAGGATCGCTATATGGCGGCAATTGCGCTGGCATACGCCGACGACGGCGATCTGAATCTCGCGGTGGATCGTTTGTTGGCGCTGCGGTTGCCCGGCGACCCGATTCAGGCGGTGGCGGAGTCGGCGTGTGTCTTGGCGGATAGCGACTACATCGCCACGACGGGCGGCTTGTACGCGGTGCGGGCGATGATGCACTTCTATCAGTTACAGGCGCGCGCGGGCTGTGCTGATCAGATCGTGACCATTGGCGCGCTGCAACCGGAACGCACGCGCGGCGCAGTGGTGGTCGATGCCGGGACGCCGACGCTCACGCCGCCCGCCAGCAAAACGCCCACGCCGCAGATCGACGGCACGGCGACGCCGCTGTCACGGGTGACGACGCCAACCGGCGCATCGCTGACGATTCCGACAGTCGAAACGCAGTCCGAATTCACGTTGGCGACGATCAGCACCTTTTGCGATCCGACGCAGAGCGCCCTGATCGAAGTCTACATCTATGCTGCCAACGGCGCGTCCCAACTACCGGGTCAACTTGTGCGCGTCCGCTGGGCGGGTGGCGAAAGTCGGTTTGTGACCGGGCTGAAGCCGGAGCGTGGCGCGGGCTACGCCGATTTCGAGATGGAAACGGGCATCGAATACACGCTCGATTTGCCCGGACGCGCCGAACCACTGTCACAGGCGCTCTCCGCCGTCGCTTGCACGAGCGACACAGGCGAACGGGCGGCGCGTTCGTATCGCGTGGCATTCCGTGAGGTGTAGTCCTCCGTCAAGAAAGTAAATCAAGCTATAGACCTTACCCACCGACCCTTTCTCTGTACCGGAGAGAGGTTGGGGTGAGGTTGCTTTAGGCGTTTTCTTGACACACTACTCGTTAGGGATCATCCGTGCGCACCAGCGTCAGGCGCGCCACCGTCGTATTGATGGCATCCGCCCACGCGACGAACAGCGCATCGTCGCTGTACAACGCATTCAGCGCGCCGATCAGCGTTGGGGTGGCGTTCAGCGGGCGTACATCAAGTGGCATCCCCGCGCGGAATGTCCCCGTGACGAGTCCTGCGTTCGTGTCCATCACAACGGCGAGCGTATCGGTGATCAGCGACGATGCAACGGGCGCGACGCGGCGCGCGGCGATTGATTCCCCGTTGAGCGTCACGCTCAAGCGCGCGGGTGTCGTCCAATCGCCCGCGCGCGCGCCTGTTGTCCACCACGTTTCCGACATGACTATGCCATCGCTGAAGCGTTCCACGTTCCAGAACAGATAACGATGCGTCCGATCCACGCCCGCGCGCATATCCAGCAGCCGATCCACCGCGTCCAGCGCGGGCGTACTCGTCAGATCGCGCGTTTCCAGTGGCACACCCTCCGCGAGGTGCATCAGCCGAACGCGCACACCGTCGATCCAGAACAGCAGCACTGTCCCGTCGGCGTCGTGGATCAGCGTAAACCAGGCTGCGGCGCTCACAAGTTGACGCGGCGGTTGTGCGCGTCCGTCGCCGTCGATGGCTTGGATGTAAAGGTTCGGTTCGGACGCCGCGCCGCCGCTCCAGACCGCCCACAATGTCCCCGCCGCATCGACGAGCGCTGCATAGCGCGCGACGGCACGATCCGAGGCTTGGATGGGCCCGCGCTCCACGCGCAAATCACCATCCCCGACGCCAGAAAGCACCGCGACATAGAGCTGCGTCGTATCGGTATCGTCGGCATCGAGCCAGAGCGCGCGGACGCGCGTATTGCTGACGCGACGTGGCGCGGCGTAGAGCGCCAACGCGGTTGGGCGGCGCGGCGGCAGCGGCAGCACGACGACGGGCTGCATCACATCCGAGTCGAGCGCGAACGTCCGCGCGTCAATGTGAACGCCCACGGCGTCCGACCCGATCCACGCGGCAACGCCGACATTTGACCCGATCCACAGCGCGGGCGCGTCGGCTTGCGGCGCGTCCGCGAGGATACGCCCGTCTACAGCAGGCGTGGGTGTGGGCGGCGGGTCAATCGGGGTGGCGCACGCCGCAGACCCCATCATCACGATGGTTGTGAAAAGGATACGAACAAGGCGAGCGCGACAATTATTTTTCACGCAGTCCTCGCTGTGCCGCGCGGCGCATCAATAATCGGTGACGGGCGCGATATCGTCCAAGCCTTTGTAGCGCACGGTGTTGCGCGCGAAGAACGCGATGTTCCCAACGACGTAGCGCGCGAGACCGAGCGAGACATTCGAGAAGACGATTTCCGCGCGTCCGGCGTAGATGCCGACATGATAGCGGTCGCCGCCGTACAGCACATTTTTGACCAGCCAACCCGCCGGACTGGCAGCGCGCGCGGCTTTCACGACTTCGATTTCGTCCACCCGGTCAAGTTCGAGTGTTTTCCCATCAATGGTGATCTGATTGGCGTTAATCTCAAAGCGTTTTTCGAGCGTCTTGATCTCGTCAGGCGAGAGTTCTTTCGTCAGCGGGCGGGATTGCAAGCGGACTAAGTGAGCCATCGTCATGCGTACCTATAAATCGGTGTCTGATGCGCCTCATTTTACCGGAAAAACGCCGTAAAGCCCCTACCTTTAGGTATGGGGATATAAGACGTAGCGCTCGCGTTATATAGCAACATGCTGTATAATTCTTTTCATGGCTAAACAACGGGACTTCAAGAGCAATTCCAACATCGTGTATTCGTGCAAATATCATGTGGTATTTTGCCCGAAGTACCGACGCGGTGTATTGGTGAATGGCGTAGACGAAAGACTTAAACAGCTTATCTACGAACTTGCCAACGAACTGAACTGCGAGATTTTTGAGTTGGAAGTCCTGCCAGATCATGTCCATATTCTGTGTGAAGTTGACCCGCAGTTTGGTATCCACACCTTTGTCAAGCGCGTCAAAGGGCGAACCTCGCGGGTGTTGAGAGCGGAGTTTGAATGGCTCAAAAGTCGGCTGCCAACCCTCTGGACGCACTCGTATTTCGTTTCGACGGTCGGCGGCGTTCCACGCGCCATGATCAAGCAGTACATTGAAAACCAGAAGCAGGTCTGAATGCCGCTTAAAACCTTCAAGTACCGACTGTATCCCACCCCGTCGCAGGAACAAAATTTGTTCCGCGTGTTGAATTGCGCGCGCCATCTCTACAACATGGCGTTGGCGGAGCGGAAATACGCTTGGCAACTCGAACGGCGCAGCGTCACGAACGCGGAACTGGAAACGCTGGCAAAACACTATCGTTCGACGTTTCCCTACGCCCAGCAGATTTACAGTCAAACCGCCCAGAGTGTCGTCAAACAAGTCGATTTGGCGTATCAAGCCTTCTTTCGCCGTGTGAAGGCGAAGCAGAAGTCGGGTTATCCGCGATTATTTGCACAAATTGAGCGCCGCACTGGTGCGGGAGTACGACCGAATCGCACTCGAAGATTTGCGCGTCAAGAATATGGCGCGCAGTCGTCGCCTCAGCAAAAGCATTCTGGACAGCGGATGGTCGATGTTTCGGCAGTTGCTCACGCACAAGGCTGAAAGCGCCGGACGTGAACTCGCCTTCGTCGATCCAGCTTATACTTCCAAATGCTGCTCGCAGTGTGGTGCAATGTTTCACGATTTCAGTCTTTCGACTCGCTGGGTCGAATGCAATTGCGGGTTGTCGCTGGATCGAGACCACAACGCCGCGATCAACATTTTGAAGCGTACCGGATGGGACACATCCGTACAGCATAACGTAGACCCGCTACCCGGCGGACTCAGTTCGCCGGATAAGGTCATGCGTGCTGTAGAAGCCACCGCCTTTAGGCGTGGGGAGTAGTCACATCGCGCGCTTGTGCGAAACGAGTGCGTGGCGCAAAATAATGGGCGCAATGCTGCAATCCGACGGATGAAGGGCGCGCCATGCTGCGTATCGACATTTTCACGCTGTTTCCGGGCATGTTCGAGGGCCCCATGACTGAGAGCATGTTGTGGAAAGCCCGTGACCGTAACCTGCTCGATCTGCGCCTCCATGATATCCGCGCTTTCACTGAAGATCGCCATCGCACGGTCGATGATCTGCCGTATGGCGGCGGCGGCGGCATGGTCATGCGCGCTGATGTCACCGTGAAAGCCGTCGAGACGGTCATGGCAGACGCCGCGCCCGCCGCGCGCGTCCTGCTCATGTCACCAGCGGGGCGCGTGTTCGATCATGCGACCGCGGTGGCGCTGTCCAAGCTCGAACGCTTTGCCATTTTGTGCGGACACTATGAGGGTATCGATGATCGCGTCCGCGAATTGGTTGTCACCGACGAAATCAGCATCGGGGATTACGTGCTGACGGGCGGCGAACTGCCCGCGATGGTGATTGTTGATGCGGTCGTGCGCCACATTCCGGGTGTACTCGGCGCGGAAGGTGGCGCGGAACGCGAGAGTCACGCCGACGGCATCCTCGAAGCACCGCATTACACGCGCCCGCCAGAATATCGTGGGCTGCGCGTGCCGTCCGTCTTGCTCGATGGTGATCATGGCAAAATGGCGGCGTGGCGGCGCGCAGAGGGCTTGCGTCGGACGTGGCGAGAGCGCCCCGACTTGCTGCGGCGCGCGCCGCTCTCGGACGTGGATCGTGCGCTGCTGGCACAGTTCGCGCGCGAAGATGCCCAACGCATCCGCGAGTCGCGGCACACCGATGAACAATCTTGATTTCTTGATTTTGGGAGAAGTGCCTTTGTGGACTATACTGTAGAATAGCAATGAAGCAGTTTAATCAATCCACTCGGTGCGTCCCGCTCCGGCATTTGCCACGGCACGCGCGCATCTGGAAAAAGGAACGCGATGCGTCAGGAATACAAAAGCGAGCAGTTGGAGCGCGCACTCAAAACGCTGCATGTCGCTGTCGATGGCGTCAAAGCCTCCGTGATTGTCAACATCGATGGACTGTTGGTCGCCTCGTATCCGCCCGGCGACGAAAAAAATCCGCACGAGAACCCCACCAGCAGCCCCCAAGTCGCGGCGATGTCCGCTACGCTGATCGGGTTGGCGGAACGCACGCTTGGACGCTTGGCGCAGGGCGAATTGCAACGCCTGTTGATGGAGGGGGAGGAGGGCGTGATGGTCGTGTATCCGGCGGGACGCGCTTCCGTCGCCGTCTTGGTGGAGAAGGGCGCGCGCCTCAGCCATGTTTTGTATGCGACCAAAAAAGCCGCCGCCGAAGTCGCGGAAATTCTCGGCGGATGAGGGTGTGCCGTCTGGTCGCGGCGGCTTACGAGTCCAGTTCGGACTCGTTGAGCATCCGCGACTGGAACAGCGCGCGCATGGTCATTTTGCCCAAGCCGATTTGATCGCCATCGCGCAAGGCGTGCGGTTCGTGTGCCGTGATGCGTTCGCCGTTGATGCTGGTGCCGTTGCTGCTGCCCAAGTCGAGCAGTTCCAAGCGGTCATTGCGCACGCGCAAGATCGCATGTTTGCGGCTGACGCCCAATTTATAGCCTGCATATGCCGTCAGATCGATGTCCGGCGCGATTCCGGTGGACGGATCGCGGCGTCCGATCACGGTCTCTTCTCCCGGCTCGATCAACACAACATCCTCAGCGTTCGGAATCTCCAACCGCAAGAGCATCCCGGCTTGAAACGATTCGCTGCCTGCGCCGACCATCGCTTCAGCCATCTGCGCCTGGGCGGGACTATTGTCCGCGTCCGACAAGATGCTTGTACTACCGAGCGATTTGGTCGTGACACCACTAGGACGATTGGTCAAGCTCGATCCACAGTTGTCACAGATCAGCGCGCCGACCCGATTGGCGTTGCCGCACTTGGGACAGATCGGGCGTTCAATTTTCGGGAGGGCATTCATCCTCAGCACCATCATTATTGTTAAGCGAAACCCAATTAGAATGACTGTAACAAAAAAGATCGGAACTGTCCAGTTTGCAAACGATTGCTACAGGTTAATCGCTTCAAAATTGGTTCTTGGCTCAGGACGGATCACATGCTGTTGTAAGGACGCGATTTTTCGCGTCCGCAACCTCGGACGGCAAGCATACCGTCCCTACAAACTCGATATAACCTTTTGTTGACCGATCAGAAATTTGAAGCGATTACCCTGAAGATTGATATGAGATTGATACACAAACGAACGCTTGTTTGGATCGTAATCGCGCTGTGGGTCGCCGCCGCCGCGCGCCTGTACCGCATCGACGACCAAAGCATCTGGTTTGATGAAGGCTGGAGCGCCTATGCCGCCGCACAGCCCAGCTTCATCGATGCTTGGAACGCGGACGCCACCAATCCGCCGTTGTATTACGCGCTTTTGCACAGCGCGGCGCGTTTCATCGGCACGAGCGAGTTTTCGCTTCGATTCTTCTCATTCGCGTGGTCGATGATCGCAACGGCGCTGGCGGCGCGGCTGGCATTCGTCCTGTTCGGACGACAGGCGCGGCTGTGGGCGCTGTGGGCGGCGGCGCTGTCTGCCCCGCTGTGGTGGGCGGCGCAAGAGGCGCGGATGTACACGTTCATGGCGGCGTTGGTGGCGCTGGCGGCGCTGGCGTGGACGCATCTCCAGCGGGACGAAAAGCCGCGCCGTGTCTGGTGGATCGCGCTGTGGCTGTCCGAATTGGCGCTGCTCTATACGCACAATACGGGCTTGGTCGTCGCGCTGTGGCTGAACGCGGTCACATTGATCGCGTGGGTTGTGCGCGGGAACGCGAAGCATCCCGAATGGCGTGCGTGGATCGCGGGACAAGTCGTCGTTGGGCTGGTGTGGCTGCCGTATTTCGTCACCCGATTCTTGGCATTGGGCGAAGCGAACAGCGCGATCACCTCCGCGCCGACCGGGCAGTTATTCGTGCATCTGTGGGGCGCATTGTGGTTTTTGCACGGCACGGATTTACTTGAAGCCCTGCCGCTGTTTGGGTTATCGTGTTTCATACTCTCAATCGTCGCCCTCGTCGTGGTGCTGCGAATGCGCTGGCTGACGCTGCATATCGCGCTGTTGGCGCTTGGTGTGGCAGCCGGATTGTTGGTGTTGGGGAACGACTTTCATGCGCGCTATCTGATTATGCTTGCGCCGGTGGTTGCCGCGGGCATCGGCGGTGAGCGTTCAGCCCTATTGCGCTGGTGTATGGTGGCGCTGTTATTGGGGAGCATCATCGTTTCGGCGGACAAGCCACACGATGACGCGCGCACGCTCGTGCAACATTACGCCGATACGCTGACCGCCGATGATACCGTCTTGGCGTGGTCATACGCGGATCGCTACGAACTGGCGTACTACTGGGATCGGCTCAGCGTGACAGCGAAGCGGGTGACGCTGCCCGAAGGTGAAGATTTGGAGGCGATTCTGCCGCTTTTACCAATCAGTGGCGACGTGGCGTTGAACGTGTGGTATACACAGCGCGCGGATTATCGCGGGATGATGGACTGTTTACTGAGTAGTGGAACGGCGCTGCTGTCGGAATCGTCTACGGTGGCAGGCATGTCGAGCGTATTTTATCGTCAGCCCGATATCCGTCCGCCGGAATGGAACGCCGTCGCTTGGACATTCAGCGCTTCCAATGGGGATGTCGCGCAGATCAATGCGATTGGAACGTTATACGAAGGTACAGCAGATCGCCCACTCTGTATCCCTCTTGAATTGACGCCGCTGCGTGATTTGAGTGTCGATTTGAAGGCGCGATTGATTGTGCGGAATGAATTTGGGTGGGAACTACCGCTGAGCGAGACATCAGAAGCGATCTTCGCAGACGCCGCACAGCGCACGACCGCGATCCACCCTGAAGGCAAAATCCGCGCCTTCGCGCTGCTGCGACTGCCGCCGGGAACGCCACCGGGCGAGTATGCTGTTTATCTGCGGCTGTACGATGAAGCGGCGAATCGTTCCGGCTATCTGCCGCCGCCGTCCGGCGAGATCGCGTATGGGCGCGATCTGCGCATCGGCACATGGACGGTCACGCCGGGCGCAACGTGGGACGGGCGAATTGAGTCGTCTATTTCGTATTCGTTTGCCGACGATTTAACGCTGATTGCGGTTGGCGCGCCCGAATGTCCGGCGCGCAATGGCGACGAAATCCGCCTCGCGCTGACATGGCGCGGCATGGGCGCACGCCCCGATTGGACGCTGACGACGGCGGACGGCGCGCAGACGATCATCCCGCCGAACGTTGGCGTTGGTGACATCATCACCCGCGACGAACGCGCGATCCGCATCCCGTCAGATGCGCCGAGCGGCGAAGCGATTGTGACGCTTCCCGATGGGTATGAACTGATGCGCTGTCAGATCGATGCGATCCCGATGCTGACCGATGCGCCGCCGTTCGATCATGCGGCGGACGCGGATTTTCGCGGCATTGGGACGCTGATCGGCTGGACGACGGAAGCGGATCGCAACACACAGTTGGTGTGGCGTGCGTCGGGCGCGTCGGATGTGAGCTATACGGTCTTTGTGCAGATGATCGACGCCGCCGGAAACGTCGTCGCGCAGAGCGATGCGCCTCCGGCGGGCGGAACACGTCCGACGACTGGCTGGCGCGACGGCGAATACATCGCGGATCGCCACACGCTGACGTCAAACGTCCCAACATTCAGCGGCGCGGTCACGTTGATTGCGGGATTGTATAACGCGATGGATGGGACGCGCGTGCGACTGGCGGATGGGGCGGATCATGTTGTGCTGATGGAGGGATGGACGGCAGCGTGGGAATAAAATGATGGACTCTAGCCCCGCACCTGCTTCGCACTGGAGAGGGGAAACGCCCGGCGACAACTTCCCCTCTCCATGTGGAGAGGGGGTTAGGGGCGAGGTTGTTCTTACAGCGAATTCTTGACGTTCGAGCCGCCGCCCGCGTCGGTCATGCCGATGTGGAACGCCAGCAAATACTGCCCTTCGGATGACTGATTGAAACTGGTCATGACGAAGGTCAGATAGTTGTTGACAGGGTTCGGGTCGAGCGCGATTCCGTCAATCGCTAGACTCAGCATCGCGTCATACTGCCAGCCGGGCAGCGTCCCCGATCCAATCGTGACCGAATAGTTATCGAGCGCGAAACCCGTCCCGAAACATAAACTCGTCCCCGCATCGTCGCAGGTGACTTGTTCGCCATCGATCACGGCAGGGGTCAGATCGTCCGCCGCGTTCGCCAGAAAGACCAGCGGATCGACGCCCGACTGTCCGCGCGTGAGCATATACACCGACAGCGGCACGCCCGATGCGACCATACCCGGCGTGAGGTTGATGGAGAAGGGATCGCCCGCGCCATCCGCGCCCGTGACCGCCATGCCTTCGAGGATCAAAACAAATTCGCCCGTTTGATTGCCGAAGCCGCCGACGACCAGCGAGATATCTCTAAACCCGGATGAATCATTGTGAATGAAATTGACTTGCGCCGTGGATGAACGGGCAGCATTTGCCGTCGGCAGATTGGCGGCATAGCTGGATGCGCCGTTTTCGTCATCTGAACACAAAAAGTCGCCCGTTGCCCCGTCCACGACTGCCAGCACCGGATCGAACCCGTTGACGCCGACGGCGGTGGCGGTATAGGTGAAGCCCGCGCGCATCTGATTGACGATCACTTCGATCCCGTTCTCGAACGATGCGCCATTCGTACAGGACACACTCACGCCACCCGCTTGTGCGGACACCAGCGATGCCGATAACAACAGCACGACCAATGTTATCCATCCCATGATTGGGCTTACACGACGCATAGAGACGACTCCTCTCAATGAACAAGGCTTGTTCTTTCAATGTATAACGATTTCGGGGAACGTGCCATGTAGGTTTGAATCGCGTTTGTGTATTGGATGAAAATTCAATTGTTGCGCCCAAAAACCTCAATGATTCGTGAGATTACGTAGCCATACAATCAATTCATAAGAACCAATCGAGGAAAAAAAGCATGATCACAGAGTTTATCGAACCGCTGCGCGAAACCCAGCGGAACGGCATGGTACCCGACCCCGAATCATCGTCCAGCGTACTGGTTGAATTCGAACAAATGGTCGATCAACTGCGTGGACGTCTGTCATCGTTGGAAAGCGATCTGCGCGCTGGAAGTCATGACTTGGAGTCAATTCGCCACGCACTTGATGAACATTCCATTGTTGCTATCACCGATCAGCGCGGCGTGATTAACTATGTGAATGATAAATTTTGTGCGATCTCGAAATATTCGCGCGAAGAGCTGATCGGACAGGATCACCGCATCATCAATTCGGGCTATCACTCGAAGGAATTCATCCGCGATTTGTGGGTGACAATTGCCAACGGGCGCGTATGGAAGGGGCAGTTGCTCAATCTTGCGAAAGACCATTCGATTTACTGGGTCGATACGACGATTGTCCCTTTCTTGAACGAAGAGGGCAAGCCAGTTCAATACGTCGCCATTCGCACGGACATCACCGAGAAGAAAGCCCAAGAAGAACAACTGGTGCGCCGTGCGCGCGAACTAGAGACGGTCGCGGATGTGAGCGCGTCGGTCGCCACGATTCTCGATTTGAACGAACTGCTGCCCAAAGTCGTGGAACTGACGAAAGAACGCTTTGAACTTTACCACGCGCACATCTACTTGTTGGATGCGACGGAAACCAGCCTCGTTCTCGCAGCAGGAGCGGGCGAACCAGGGCGCAAGATGTTGGAGCGCGGTCACAATATTCCGCTTCACCGCGAACATTCGCTGGTGGCGCGCGCGTCGCGGACGCGAATCGGCGTCATTTCTAATGATGTGCGCGCCGAACCCGATTTCTTGCCCAACGATTTGCTGCCCGACACGCTGTCCGAAATGGCGATCCCGATGATCGTTGGCGACGTCTTGATCGGCGTGTTGGACGTACAAGCTGTCATTCTGAATCGCTTTGACAATGAAGATGTGCGGGTCAAGCTGGCGTTGGGGGCACAAATCGCCGTCGCCGTGCAGAACGCGCGCGCATTCGCGGCACAGCGGCGAGCAGAAGCAGAAACGCGCTTGTATGTGGATGTGGTTGCCAACATGCCTGCTGCCTCGCTTGTGTTCCAATTGGAAGACCCAAATGATCGGATGTCGCTGCGCATTATCGCCGCCAATCCCAGTTTGAAGTCGGCGCTCGGTGTCGATCCCGATCTGGTTATGCATCTCCGCATCGGGGAAGCATTTCCGAATATTGACCAAACGGGGCTGCCGCAAATTTACGCTGATATCGCTAACGGCGGCACAGCGGCGGATTTGGGCGAAGTCGTCTACGGCGATGACCGTGTGGCAGAAAGCATTTTCGCAGTACGTGCCTTCCCGCTGCCTGGACGTTCGATAGGCATCACGTTCGAGAATGTGACGGTACGGCGGCAGTCAGAGCAGCGCGTGACGGCGTTGGCGAACCAACTGTCCATCGTAACACAAATCAGTACGGTGATTTCGCGGTTGCTCGATCTGGACGCATTGTTGAGCCAAGTGGTTGAACTGACGAAAACGGGCTTCAACCTATATCACGCGCAAATTTATCTGCTTGATGAGAATGTCACCACATTGGTAATGGCAGCCGGTGCCGGTGAAGCTGGCAGGATGATGAAGCTGCGCGACCACAATATCTCGGTGGATCATGAACATTCGCTCGTCGCGCGGGCGGCGCGCACGGGTGAAGGTATCATCATCAACGATGTGCGCCAAGAGGTGGACTTTTTGCCGAATCCGCTGCTGCCCGACACCCTGTCGGAAATGGCGATCCCGATGATCATAGGCGATACATTGGTTGGTGTCTTAGATGTGCAAGGCACGACCGTCAATCGCTTCGATGAAGATGATGTGCGCGTGAAGACGACCTTGGCGGCACAGATTGCCGTCGCGGTGGAAAACAGCCGCGCGTATACCGCGCGTGAGATGGAAACGGCGCGCGAACGCTTGACGGCGGAACGGCTGCGCGATGTGGATCGCCTCAAGTCGCAGTTCTTGGCGAACATGAGTCACGAACTGCGCACGCCGTTGAACTCGATCATCGGCTATTCCGAAGTTCTGATGGACGGTGACGATGGCAAACTGCCCAATGAGGCACAAGAAGATGTCCGGGTGATCAACCAGAGCGGGCAGCATTTACTCGCGCTCATCAACGAAATTCTCGACTTGGCGAAGATTGAAGCGGGTGAGATGAAGATCGATCTTCAACCGCTCGATCTCCAAGCGTTGGTCGATGAGACCATCATTACGGCGCAAGTCTTGGTCAAGGACAAGCCCGTTACGCTGCAAAACGAATCGAAGCTCATAAATGTGCAGGTCGCGGGAGATCGACTGCGCTTGCGGCAAATCATGATGAATTTGTTGAGCAACGCGGTCAAATTCACCGATGCGGGCGCGGTCGTCGTCGCGTCTGAGCTGCTCGATGAGCAGAATGTGCGCGTTATAGTGACGGATACAGGCATTGGCGTCGCGCCCCATCATATCGATGCGATCTTCGAGCAGTTCCAACAGGTCGATGGCTCGGTCACGCGGCGCGCGGGCGGTTCGGGCTTGGGATTGACGATTACGCGCCATCTTGTGCGGCTGCACGGCGGCGAAATCCACGTTGAGAGCGAACTCGGCAAGGGATCAACATTCTGGTTTACGCTCCCCTTGGCGTAAACGGTTTACGTTGCCCTTAGCGTAAACGTTCCCACTGCTAGCGGTGGGAACGTTTGCACTACCGAGCATTCGATCATGAAGATAAAATTGACTTGAATTGTTGGGGTAATCTTAACGGTCGTTCCAACAAGATTGTTTTATGATAAAAATAGAATGCAGGAACCAGAAGGGGACAATAAAATGGCTATCCGTGTGCTGTGCGTCGAAGACAACCCGCAGAATATGCGCCTTGTACGAAAAATCTTGTTCAGCGCCGGCTATGAGCTGCTCGAAGCGCAAGATGGCACTTCAGGATTAGCAGCGATCCGGGCGCATAAACCCGATCTGGTCTTGATGGATGTCAACTTGCCCGATATCGACGGGTTGGAAGTCACTAAACAAATTAAGGCAGACCCAAGTATCGCCGCGATTCCCGTTTTGGCGCTGACCGCCAATGCCATGCACGGCGACCGCGACCGCTGTTTGGCGGCGGGCTGCGACGGTTATGTTCCGAAGCCGATCACCAAGACCGAATTGTTGAATACCATTGCCTTTTTCGTCAAAAAGAGCGAACGCAATCACGCTTAACTGCGAATAGGTGAACGACATGAGTTTGATCATCATTATCGAGGATAATTTGCCGAATGCGCGTCTAGCCGATAAAGTCTTGAGCCGTGCCGGACATCAAGTGGTGCTGGCTCAAGATGGCGAAGCGGGCTTGATGAAGGTCATGGAAATGCACCCGGATTTGGTGTTGGTCGATCTGGGACTGCCAGATATGGATGGGCAGACGGTTGTCGCCCTACTTCGTCAACAAACCGAGTTGGATCACATCCCGATCTTAGCATTCACCGCCTGGCCCGAACATGCCGCGCAAGAAATGGCGCGCGCCTATGGGTGCGACGGTGTGATCATCAAGCCGATTGATACCCGTACCTTTGCGGATGAAGTCGGTGCCTATCTATCGACAAAAGCCGTGCCCTAATAGGATGATTTTGTTATGATTGCGTTTTCTCCTGACGCGGGTTCGCTGACCGCCATTTCCACCGCCCGTTATTCGTTCGATGAATTGGCTGAAATCTATAACGCGGGACGAGTCGATTACATTGTGCCGATGCCGATGAACGGGCGGCGCATGGCGGAGTATATTCGCGCCTACGATGTCGATTTGGAACGTTCCATTGTCGCCGTCAACGCCGACGGCGATCCCGCCGCGCTCGGTATGCTCAGTCGGCGCGATCAGCGCGCATGGATCACGCGGCTCGGCGTGATCCCAGAGCGGCGCGGACGGCATGTTGGGCAGTTCGTCATGGAAGCATTAATGCGCGCCGCATCAGACGTGAACTGCGTTCAACTCGAAGTGATCGAAGGCAACGAACCTGCCTATCGGCTGTTCGTGAAAATGGGATTTGAGCTGACGCGGCGGTTGGTGGTTTTGCGGCGTCCGCCCAACGCGCCGACCGCGCAATTGGTGCCGCTTGACGGCGTGCTGATTGAGCAGATGGATGAGGCGGCGTGTCTCGAGGCGCTAATCCAGCGCGATCAGCCGATCTCGTGGCTGGAAGAAGCTGAATCGATGCGCAAAGTCGGGACGCTGACCGGCTTGCGCGTGACACTCGTGGATGGCTCATCCGGCGCGGTCGTATTCTGCCGACTGCCGTTTCAACTTTCGCATGTGACGCTGATCGCGCCGCCGGACGCGGATGAGCGGCTGGCGATGAGCTTGATCGCGGCGACCCATCGCACTTTCCCCAAATACGATACCAAATTGGAAAATCTTGATGCTGCCAGCCGATTTGTACCGATTTTCAGCGCAATGGGTTACATCGAGTCGTTCCACCGTATCGAGATGATCAAGCATATCGCTCCCTAATCATCGCGCGGGACTTACGCTGTTCCAACGTCCTTCCAACGCGCCCCCGCATAGCATGAAACCAAAGTTCATGCAGCGGAGACTCTTAATCCCATGTCGCTTCCCAATGGCATATCCTCCCGTCGCGCGTTGAATGAACCGCTGCTCACGGTACGCGCGTTAATCGTCGCGGACAGCCCGCTCGCGCGTGCAGGTTTGGCGGCGATGCTCGATCAAGCGCCGGGCTTGACGGTCGTCGCGCAAATGCCTGCCGACGCCGATATCGCCGCGCTGATCGATGTGTACCGCCCCGATGTGATCGCGTGGGATATGGGCTACGATCCGGCAGGCTGGTTGGATGCTATCGCGGAGGCACGCGACAGCGGCGTCCCGATCCTCGCGCTGGTGGCAGACACACAGACGCCCGATACCGCACGGGCGATTTTGTCAGCGGGCGCGCGCGGCGTCCTCCCGCATGATACGCCGACACGACGCTTGGCGGCAGGGCTGATCGCGCTCTCACAAGGGATGGTTGTGCTGCATCCAACCTTGATTGAAGTGGTACTGCCCACGCCATCCGCGTATCCCAACAGCGCGCCCAATAGCTCCGAAACGCTGACCCCGCGCGAATCCGAAGTGCTGCATTTGATCGCGGAAGGCTTGCCCAACAAGACGATTGCGCTGAAGTTGGGCATCAGCGAACACACCGTCAAATTTCACGTCAACGCGATCCTGACCAAATTCGGCGCGCAGAGTCGGACCGAGGCAGTCGTTCGGGCGACGCGCGCGGGGTTGATCGCGCTGTAGCGAGGCACATCGCGCACGGTGCAGGCTGAACACATCGCTTTCCAATACCCTCCCTATCCCTTCCGCTAGTGCTGCCCCTCATCGAATGATGGATACCTAGACACCCCCCCGCATGGTTCAATAAGGTCATAGGAATTCAAAAGGGGAATGTCTCATGGCAAACGTACTCGAAAATCTTTCCAACGACTTGGCAGCGACCGTCGAAACCGCCGGGCAGAGTATTGTCCGCATTGAAGCGCGGCGGCGTCAGCCCGCAACCGGCGTCATTTGGTCGTCGGACGGCTTGATCATCACCACGCATCACGTCGTGGAGCGCGACGAGAATATCCGCATCGGCTTGCCCGACGGCACAACGGTAAATGCTACGCTGGTCGGACGCGATCCGACGACTGATGTGGCGATCTTGCGCGCTGAAAGCAGCGGTTTGACGCCCGCAACGTGGGCGGAAAAAGGCGCGACGAAGGTCGGTCACTTGGTTCTCGCCGTTGGACGCCCCGACGCCAATCTGCAAGCGACGCTCGGCGTGATCAGCGCCATTGGCGAAGCATGGCGCACGGGCGCGGGCGGCACGATTGACTCGTTCATTCAAACCGACGTGGTGATGTATCCTGGCTTCTCCGGTGGCCCGCTCGTTAGCGCGGGTGGACACATCATCGGGTTGAACACATCGGCGCTAATGCGCGATACCAGCGTCACTATTCCGGCGGAGACGCTGCGGCGTGTCGCGGGTGCGCTGTTGGCGCATGGCAAGGTCAAGCGCGGCTTCTTGGGCGTTAGCGCGCAGCCTGTGCGTTTGCCGGACGCGCTGGCGGCACAAGTTGGACAAGAAACGGCGTTGATCCTGATGTCGGTGGAAAGCGGCAGCCCGGCGGACGTGGGTGGGCTGATGATGGGCGACACGATTTTGGCGCTCGACGGCGAAAAAGTCCATCAGATGGATGATCTGTTGGCGCTGCTGGCGGGCGACCGCGTGGGCAAGTCGGTGGCTGTGGCGCTGCTGCGCGGCGGGCAAGCGCACACGATGAGTGTGACAGTGGGCGAACGGTCTTAAGGGCAGTGTTGAGTGCTGAGTAAAAGATAGGGCTAATGCAGCGTTCCGTACTGCATTTTCCTGCTGGAGAAGTATTTATTCACCTACCCGTGCAGACCGCATTTTGCCCCAGTCCTATTGGGTTCATTATGTGTTTCTTGGGTTCAAATTTGTGGATTTTGAGCTTAATCCCATGGATAGGTGAATAAATACGCTGGAGAACGAAATCAGGATTGCGTAGGGGGCATGGCGTGCCATGCTCGTGCTAGGGTTGGCACGCCAAGCCCCTACAGCCTGTCAACGTTTTTCCGTTGTGTCACCGCCTTCAATCTTTTTTCCTCAGTCCTTGCGTTTTAGGAGTATACGAATGATCAGCATCTTCGAGCAGTTGAACATCGAATTGGGCGGTGTGGTGGCGGACGTGCAGAAAAGCGTCGTCCACGTCCTGAATGATCGCGGTGGCGCGGGCGCGGGGACAATCTGGCACGCGGACGGATTGATCGTCACCAACGCACACGTCATTCGCGGGGGAACGCCGCGCGTGCGCCTGCCCAACGGCGATATTGTCGAAGCGCAGGTGATCGCCCGCGACGACATGCACGATTTGGCGGCGCTGGCGGTCGAGGCGAACGGGTTACCGATCATCCAGCCGGGCAGCGCGCGCAATCTTCAGCCGGGCGCATGGGTGTTCGCCATTGGGCATCCGTGGGGTGTGGCGAATGCGGTCACAGGGGGCATCATCGTCGGCGCGAACAAGCCCCTGCCGGAACTACCCCAGTCGGGGCGCGAGTGGGTACTCGTCGATCTGAAGCTGCGTCCGGGCAACAGCGGGGGTCCACTGGTCGATACGCTGGGGCGTATGATCGGCGTGAACACGATCATGACCGGGCTGGCGAGCGGCGCGGCGGTCAGCGTGGACGCAGCGAAAGACTTTTTGCGGCGGACGCTCGGATCGAACGTGACGAGTACTGTGTTGAAGGACGAAGCGCCGGAATACGTCTAGCCAAGTTGGGATAATGAAGGTTTGAGGCGTGCGCTTCACTTCAAATTAAATCCCAACTTTGGGATAATTTGGGATAACTACGGGGGACAGCTTAAGACATGTCCTCCGTTTCGCTGTCTAGGCTTGGTGCGCCGGTGGCTTGCACGGCTGCCATGCGCGCGCGAATTTTGTCCTGATCGGCGTCAGTATATTTCTTGAATTGAATGGGCAGGTTGGCGTAGTCCACCATCGCTAATCCATAGGCGCGATTATCGGAAAACGTTTGATGGTAAGCAGCATTCACATCAAGGTTGACAATATCCGCTCCCAAAAGCGGAACAGGAATTGATTTGATTGGCTCATCCACCGCGAAGCCGAAATAGCTGAGGCGGTCAACGCTTGGCGTCGGATCGTTGACCAAGATGAAATACGGATAGGCGTTGTCATCTCGATCAACGTAACTCGGAATGATATGGCGGGTAGGACGATGCGCGTGAAGATAGTGAATTTCGATCAGCTTCATGCCGCTTTCCAGTGCGAGGCTGCGATTGGCTAAATACTGCGCATGGTGTGATCCATTGGGAAGATTCGCAGGAGAAAGTAGTTCGATCCGCGTGATGGGATCGCCCAAGAGTCGATCCGTCGTCGCCTTGTATACCACAACTGCTCCCCAAAACTGTGGTTCTTCAAGTGTGTGCGCGAGCGGGAACTCTAGGGTAGGGGTAAGAACCGCTGCCGTCAGACCAGCAGGAATCCGCGTTGAGCGGTACACCTCGACATCGGGATAGGTGGACAGGGTGCGCTTTTACGGATTATCGCGCGCGTCTAAGCGAATTTGCAACGAACGCTCTGCGAGAACGAAATAGCCGCTTTCGACCGGAAGCGCACGTTCGAGTTCCAAGCGAAGATAGCCGATGTGATCTCGATGAAACGTCTCCCACCCGTCATAGTCGCTCTGCAACAAGCTGTGCAAGTGCGCATTCACGCCGCGATACTGATTGTCGCGCAGATGGATCGGCATGGTGTCCTCCAAACTTCCAATCCATCTGCATTACAGCGTATCTGGCAAGTTCACCCCGTCGTTTTCATGCCCGCCGCGATGCCATTGACCGTCGAGAAGACCGCCGACAACAGCCGTTCGTAATCGTCGCTGCCGGGATGCAGCGCGCGCAAATCGCGCAGCAGCACGACCTGGATGTAATTGAGCGGATCGACATACGGATTGCGCTGTTCGATGGAACGCTGCATGATCGGCTGCCGCTGCAACAAGCGTTCCTGATCGGTGATCTTGCACAGCCATGCACACGTTTTTTCGTGTTCCGCGTTAATGGCGTCGAAGACGCGCTGTCCCAAGTCGGCGTCTGCCACCAGCGCGGCGTAGCGCGCGGCGATGCCCATATCGGCTTTCGCGGCGTCGAGTTCGGCGTTCTCGATCAGCGTCTTGAAGAAAATCCAGTCGCGGTACATGGTATGCAGCGTCGCCAAGCCGTCGGCGCGCGTGGCGCAGAATGACTCCAGCGCCGTCCCGATGCCGAACCAACTGGGGATGATCGTGCGGCTTTGCATCCAACTAAAAATCCATGGAATCGCGCGCACGCTCTCGAAGCCGCCCGCGCGCCGCTTCGCTGGACGGCTGCCAATCGCCATGCGTCCGAGTTCATCGATGGGGGTTGCGCCCTGCCAATAATCAACAAAGCCGGGCGTTTCGTAGACGAATTGGCGATACGCCGACTCGCCCGCCTCTGACAGTTCGCTCATCGCGGCGCGCCATGCGTCCGGCACGGGCACACGATTCGGCGTCCCCAATGCGATCAAGACGGCGTTGACGACTTGATGCAAGTGCCGTCGTGCGATTTCGGCGTTGGCGTAGCGATAGGCGATCACCTCGCCCTGTTCGGTGATGCGCAAGCGCCCCTGAAACGCCGTCGGCGGCTGCGCCAAGATCGCGCGATTGGTGGGTCCACCGCCGCGCCCGATGCTGCCGCCGCGCCCATGAAACAATTCGAGTTCCACGCCATGCGCGCCGCACACATCGGCTAACGCCTGCTGGGCAACGTACAAATTCCAATTCGACGCCAGATAGCCGCCATCCTTGTTGCTGTCCGAGTAGCCCAACATGATCTGTTGGCGCATCCCGCGCGTTTCCAGATGCGCTCGGTAAGCGGCGTCCGTGAACAGCGCCGCCATGATGGTTGGCGCGGCTTGCAAATCGTCAATCGTCTCGAACAGCGGCACTAAATCGATGTCTTTGCGCACGCCGACTTCTTTGGCGAACAACAGCATCGTCAGAATGTCGCTCGGCGCGGTGGACATGCTGGCAATCGCGCTGTCGATGGCGACCGTCCCGAATTGACGTTGTGCCTTCGCAATCATGCGCCACGTTGCGATCACGCGGCGCGTCGTGTCGGAGAACGTATCGAGTTCCAGCGGGAAAAACGGGCGCAGTGTGCCGATTTCGTGCGTGAGCAGAGCTTGCTTGTCGGCTTCGGACAGCGATTCATAGTTGTCGCACATGCCATAATAGTTGAGTAGTTCCGCAACGGCAGCGCGATGCAGCCGCGCGTCCTCGCGTACATCGAGCGGAACGAGATGTAGCCCGAACAAGCGGACTTTGGTCATCAGTCGTCCGAGCGAACCCGCCGCGACGCGCCCGCCGCGATGCTGCTGCAAACTCGCATGAACCAGCGTCAAATCGGACAGCAGATCATCGCCCGTTGGATAGCCATCGGCGTTCAGGCGTTCCCAAATCGCGCCCATGAATTGGCGGTAGACTTCATCGGGCGCGCGCACGGGGAACGCGCCCTGTTGAACGCGCGCGAGTAGTTCAGGCGAGACGGGCGCTTCGTCGGTCGAGTGTGTCAGATGCACGCGCAAGTGGTCGATTTCATCCAGATAAATCTGTTTCGCCGCGGTGCGCTGCGCCGTCAGCGTTTCGAGTGTGATATCGGCGGTCACATTCGGGTTACCATCGCGGTCGCCCCCGATCCACGAGGCGTATTGCAGCATGGGCGGGAGGTCTGTCCAATCTTCGCTCGGGTAATAAAATTCGAGCGCCGCGCGCAGATCAGCAACAACATTGACCGCCGAATCCATGATGCCATTGGCGATGAAATACAGCCCGAAATCGACTTCATCCATCACCGTTGGGCGCGCCGGACGATTCGGGCGCGTCTGCCACAATTCTTCGATTTCTTCCGCCAACGATGCTTCCAGCGTGCGGCGTTCGCGCGGGATAGGATTTTCGCTTTGCGACGACAGATTTTCCGCAATCAGGCGCAGTTTGATCAGCACTTCTTTGCGCTTCGCCTCTGATGGATGCGCGGTCATCGTTAGCCGTGCGCGGATGCGCCCCATCAATCCGCGCACGCCTCCCGCATCGACGCCCGCCGCACGGAGATCGCGGATCGCGGCGTCAATGGAATCGTCAACCACGCCGTTTTCCTCACGTCCACGCAAGACACGAATGCGCTGCTGATCTTCCGCGATGTTGATCAACTGAAAATAATTGCTAAACGCCTTGATCAAGATGCGCAGTTCGTTCAAGTCCAAGCCATCGATGGTGGTTTCGAGTAATTCGGACGCGCTAACGTCGCCCTGTCGGCGCTCTTTGGCAGCGGCGCGGACTTTCTCAACCAGCTCGAATGCCTCGTCGCCATGTTGTTCGCGGATGATTCGTCCGAGCAAGCCCGCCAACATGCGAATATCGGTGCTGAGGGGGCTAACATTGGGCTGTGTGTCGCTCACGTGTTCCTCGCAAATCAAATAAACTGAACCTTCGCTGTCGGGGGTGATTGATCCATTGGGGACATTCAACGGAATGCCCTCAATGGACGGCTGTGCAAGCGTCGCTATCCGCCTACGGTGGGTTCAATCGTTGGTGCTTCGAACGTTGGCGCCTCAATCGTTGGCGTTTCGATGGTGGGCAGCGACGCAATTGTTGGGATGATTGGCGCGGCAGGGAGCGGGGGTGGATTGATCGCTGGCAGTTCGCCGACATCGCGGTTGTAGTTGACAACCACGGGCGAAATCCAGCCGAGCGTGTCGTTCTCAAGTTGGACGAAATACCAACCCGTGCCGCGACTGCTTACGCCCAAAACAATCGCGCGTTGTCCAAGCGGCAAACTGCTGATCACCGAATATTCCAAGCCATCACCATCGCGGACATTGGCGCTGGTCGTAGCGACCAGATAGCCGAACTGTGGTTCAGGCGGCGCGGTTGGTGCGGGCGTCTCGGACGGGGGGAGCGTGTGCGTGATCGTCGGGCGCGGCGTGCGCGATGAACGTGGTGTGCGCGAAGGGGAGGGCGTCGGTGTGGTGATGAACGGCACACTCGCCAGATCGCCGTTCGTCTGGATGAAGGGGCCTCCCGATACCACCCAACCTAAGCGCCCATCGGGCAGCGCCACCTGAAACCAGGCACCGTCGGCGCTGATGCCGCGAATCTCGACCGGGACGTTTGGCTGCAAGATTTCGATGGGTTCAAACAGCGTGTTCGGACCCGAACGCACTTCGAGCGCCCGTGTGACCGTGAGCATCGCGGGCGGCGTGCGCACAGTGATCGTGCCATCAATGCCGAAAACTTGCGTCGGATCGACGTTCGCGCCGTTCACCTCCAAGCTGATGATGCGCAATGGGCTAACGCCGGGACGCAGCCCTGTCACGATCAGCAGAAACAGCACATTGTCACCGGGCGCAGCGGCGGTCGATGAAGCCGAAAGGCGCACGAGTCCGCTGGCGAAATCGAACAAGATGCCGTTGGGCGGCATCGTCACGTCTGACGCCACGCCCAGATAGCCGCCTAGCGCCGCGTTTTCGACGCGCAAAAAGGCGCGATCATACTGAACCGTGATGTCAAATTGGTTGCAGAAGCCCGCGCAATCGATTGTCCCTTCGATGATCACGGTTTCGCCCTGTAAGATCGTGCGTTCGGGCAGGGCGACCGTGACGGCGGTTTGTGCGTTGACCCAAGCGCCAATGGCAAAGAGCGCGCAAACACTACCGAGCAGTGCCAATAGGGGACGTGCGATTCGACGCATCGCGTCTATCCTTGAGTGCATGAGATTTCGCTGGTTGAGAGGGTAACATACAGAACACAGTCCGCGCAAACCGCCGTCGCGCCCCCCTGAAATTGGGGGGCGTAGATTTACAAATTTCGTAACTACTCAGCCGTCATTTGAGGGAGAAATAGGTTGTTTTCGACAAAAACCCTCAATCTTTTGAGGGAGAGCCTATTCTCATCGCAGACAAATTTGGCGTTTCAATTTGCCAAAATGAGGGGAAAAACGACCCCTGAGTAGTTACCAAATTTCACAACCCTATTCCGCTATAGTGGATAAGTTCAATCCCATTCATCGGTTTCATCTCACTGGGCGCTCAATTGAACGCCGCTGTGACGCTCTATTTACGAGAGGATACTGCCATGCTGCTGAACGGAATTTCGATCCTGATTGGCTTGATCGGCTTGCTGGTTGGCGGTAACTTGTTGGTCAAAGGCGCGGCGCGGTTGGCGAGCGCATTGGGCGTCTCGGCGTTGATCATTGGGCTGACAGTGATTGCGCTTGGCACGTCCGCGCCAGAATTGATCGTCAGCTTGAACGCGGCATTGAACGCCAGCAGCGATGTGGCGCTTGGCAATGTCATCGGCTCGAACATCGCCAATATCGGCTTGATCTTGGGCATCAGCGCGATCATCACGCCGGTTGTGGTCGAATGGCGGCTCGTTCGCCGCGAAATCGTCGTTGTGATCGCCGTCTCGCTGTTGGCATTCGCGCTGGCATCCGACGGCGAAATCGGGCGACTCGATGGCGTCATTCTAAGCGCGGGTTTCTTTGCATATACCATCACAGTTTATCGCGGTGGACAGCGTGACCGCCGCGAGATCGAACCCGAATTGCTCCAGTACGAAACCGAACAACGGTTGATCGAGCCACGCGGCGATACACGCATCGAGATCGTGAAGGTGATCGCGGGCTTGGCGCTGTTGATCGTGGGCGCGAACTTCTTGGTCAATGGCGCGGTGTCGATTGCGCGCGAGATCGGCGTGAGCGACTTGATCATTGGTCTGACGGTGGTCGCAGTCGGCACATCGCTGCCAGAATTGGCGACGTGCGTCATTGCGGCGCGGCGCGGCGAACACAATATCATTGTTGGGAGTGTCGTCGGCTCGAATATCTCGAATTTGATGGTCATTTTGGGCATCGTCGCGCTGGTGCAGCCGATCCCCGTCGCGCTCAAGAGCGTCCAGATCGATCTGCCCGTCATGCTGGCGTTTGCGCTCGTCCTGCTGCCGCTGGCGCTGCGCGGGACGATCCGGCGCGTCTTTGGCGCGGCGTTGGTGGTTGGTTACGCAGTATTCGTCGTGTTTTCATTCGCAGCATAGAACGCGGCAGGGTCGCTGTGCGTAATAAAGGGTGATGTTAGCGGATGAACAGGACATATAGCACATGATGACATGGTATCGGCACAGTTGGATCGCGCTCGTGGTCATTTTATCGGCGTCGGTCGTCACGGCGCAAGACGACCCACGTCCGGGCGCGCCGGGCATCGGTGATCCGTACTTCGAGATGTTGGGCAACGGCGGCTACGATGTAGACCATTACACGCTGACACTCGACATCGATATGATCGATTTAACATTGGACAGTGTGGCGCAGATCGACGCGACGGCGGCGCAAGCGTTGAGCGCGTTCAATCTCGATTTTAGCGCGCTGTTGAATCTTGGCATCGTCACGGTCAACGATGCGCCCGCTGAGACGGCGCGCGATGGTGACGAACTGACGATCACGCCGTCACAGCCCATCGCGGCGGGCGCAGCGTTCACCGTGCGCGTCGAATATGATGGAACGCCGAATGCCGATCAGATGGCGCTGCGCACGGAGGAGAATCCGTCCGCGGGTATCGACTATTCGAGTGGGTGGCATTTCATCGATGGGCAGGTCATGACCGCCAGCGAACCGTATGGTGCGTCAAGTTGGTATCCCGTCAACGATCATCCGCTCGACAAGGCGACCTATACGTTCGATATCCGTGTGACCCCCGGCGCTGTCGCCGTCGCCAACGGCGTGCTGACGACCGTCGAAACGGTTGACGGCGCGGATCGCTATGTCTGGGAGATGCGCCAGCCGATGGCAAGCTATCTAGCCGCCGTCCAAGTGGGCGATTTCGTGCTGCAAGAGGGGGAGTCGCCGGCGGGCGTGCCGATTCGCAACTTCTTCCCGACAGATCGGTTCTCGGATGGGGTATTAACGTTTGCACGGCAGGGCGAGATGATCGACTTCTTCAGCGGACTGTTCGGCGCGTATCCGTTCGATGCCTATGGGGTGGTCGTGGTCGATCTGCCGCTGTTCTTCGCGCTCGAAACGCAGTCGATCTCATTGTTCGGCGTCGCTACGATTAATCGCGGGCGTTTCGGCGGCGCGAACGAGATTATTGCGCATGAGCTGGCACATCAATGGTTCGGCAACAGTGTCACGTTGGGCGAATGGGCGGACATTTGGCTGAACGAGGGCTTCGCTAGCTATATGTCGTGGTTGTGGGCGGAACACGACTTGGGCGCGGACACGCTGGATCGCATCGTGCGCTCGAATTACGATTGGGTCAGCGGCAATTGGTTGGTCGAGAGCGACACCACCGACGCCGAACTGGCGGATATCCGCGCCGAACTGGCGGTCATGATCGTCCCGCCGGGCGCGCCGCCGCAAGCTGATCTATTCAACGGCGGGGGGGTCTACATTCGCGGCGGGCTGGCGCTGCACGCGCTCCGTTTGGAAGTTGGGGATGATATTTTCTTCGAGCTTCTAAGGACGTATTACGAGCGGTTCGCGTTCGATAGTGCGCGCATCGAAGATTTCATCGCCGTCGCTAACGAGGTCGCCGGACGCTCGCTGGATGCGTTCTTCGCCGCGTGGCTGACCGATCCGCTGATACCGCCGATTCCACAAATGGAGCTTGAAAGGCTCATTGACGGCTAAAGATGAGTGGGAGATTAAAAAATTTCCCATCGTTTTGAAGGTCGGATATGCTACTGAAAACGATTACTTATCAAAGATTGCGTTGAATCCAGCATGTCCGACTTTTTAACTTCCCATGCTATCAGCGCGAAATCGCGCGATAATATTCCCTTGACGGAAAAAATTTTGGGGCGTGGTCAGCCATGGCACGCGACGACAGAACATCACGCCGCGATGAAGGCGCTCGCGCTTGTCGCGCCCATCATGGAAGCTGAGTGACATGGCGACGATCAAGGAAGTCGCGGAACAAGCGGGCGTCTCGGTAGCGACCGTCTCGCGCGTGGTCAACAAATCGGGCTATGTGAGTATCGATCTGCAAGAGCGCGTGCGCAGCGCAATGGTGTCGCTCAATTACAAACCAAGTGCGCTGGCACGCAGTCTGCGCCGCCAAGAGACGCAAACGGTTGGCGTATTGGTGCCGCAGTTGGATCAGCCGTTTTTCAGCGCATTGGCATTCGCTGTCGAAAAGACGCTGTTTACCAATGCGTATCGGTCGTTGGTCTGTAGTTCGGAAGAAGACCGCGATAAAGAGGACGCCTATATCGACATGCTGATGCGCCAGCGCGTCGATGGCGTCGTGATCGCGCCGACCGGACACAGTACCGAAAATATCTATCGCTTGCTTGACAGCAATATTGCCGTCGTGTTGGTTGACCGCGATTTGACGCAAGTGAAGGTCAACCGCGTGCTGTCCGCCAACGGCGCGGGCGCAATCGCGGGTGCGCGCCACCTGATCGATCTTGGACACCGCCGGATCGCACTCGTGGGCGCGTCGATGCACAGCGAATCGATGCATTATCGACTAGAAGGCGCCAAGGAAGCGATCATCGCTGCGGGGGGCGAGATCGACCCCGATTTGATCGTCTTGGGTGTACTGCCCCATTTCGAGATGGGCTATACGGCGGGCGTCCGGCTTCTGAGCGGCGATCCGGTACAGCGTCCAACAGCGGTGTTCGCGCTCACGGATGTGATGGCGATTGGCGTGATGCACGCCGCCGCTGAACTGGGCATGTCGCTGCCGAAGGACTTGTCGATCATCGGCTTCGACGATATCCCGGCGGCAAAATATATCATCCCTGAGCTGACGACGGTCAATCAGCCGATCTATCAAATGGGCGAGGTCGCCGCCACGACATTGATTCGGCACATTCATGACCGCGAATTGCCGCTAGAGACGCTGCAACTGCCCACACGCTTGATAATCCGCAAATCAACCGCGCCGATTTACCCGTAAAATGATGAACTCAAACCATTTTTGTAGGTTATTGTCTCATATTCATCGGCACAAATGATCATGCCTCTCTTACTCGGTATCGATATTGGCACGTCAAGCGCGAAAGCGGTGCTGTTCGATTCGGACTCGGCGTCGATTGTCGCCACTGCCGGACGCGAGTACCCGATTCATCGTCCCGCGCCGGATCGCGCCGAACAAAATCCCGAAGACTGGTGGAACGCGGCGGTTGACGTGACGCGCCGCGTCGTCACACAGTCGGGGCGCGCGGATATCGCGGCGATCAGCCTGTGCGGACAGATGCACGGCGGCGCATTGGTGGATGCAAAGGGTATCCCGCTTGGCAACGCGATTATCTGGGCGGATCAGCGCGCCGTCGATGAAGTGCGCGAATTGGTCGCGCTGTTGGGCGCGGAACGCTATACCGCCATCGCCGGGACACTGCCCGCAGTTGGTTTTTTGGGCGGGACGTTGCTGTGGCTCAAAAAGCATCATCCCGAACGACTCGATCAAGTGCGCGCTGTGCTGTTCCCAAAAGATTATGTGCGTTATCGGCTGACGGGCGTAATTGCCACCGATGTGAGCGACGCGGCGGCATCCGCGCTGTTCGATGTGAAAGCGGCGCGCTGGTCGTCGGAAATCATCGGCGCGGCGGGGCTGCCCGAAGCGATTTTCCCGACGCCGTTGGCATCGACAGCGATTGCGGGAACGCTGATGCGCGCGGCGGCGGATGCGCTTGGACTGCGCGCGGATATTCCCGTGATCGCGGGCTGCGCCGATCAGCCTGCGCAAGCGGTCGCTAACGGCTTGATCCAGCCGGGACGCGCGTCTGTGACCGTCGGCAGCGGCGGACAAGTGTGCAATCCCATCGCATCCGCCGATAAAACCGATGCGCGACTGCATGTGTTCAATCACGCCGCGCCGGACATGTGGTATGTGTTGGGGGCGACGCTCTCGGCGGGCTTGTCGCTGCGCTGGCTGCGCGGGATCGTCGGCTTATCGGGCGACGCGGCGTATGCGACCTTCAGTGCAGAGGCGGCGGCGATTCCAGCGGGCGCGAACGGCTTGATCTTCCTCCCGCATCTGGCGGGCGAACGCACGCCGCACATGGACGCGCGGGCGCGCGGCGCGTTCATTGGCTTGAGCGCCTTTCATACGCGCGGACATCTGGCGCGCGCCGTCATGGAAGGCGTGGCGTTCTCGCTGCGTTCGGCGCTGCAAATCAGCCTCGAACTCGGCGGCGCGGCGGACATGATCATCGCGGCGGGCGGCGCGATGGAAAGCGACGTGTGGCGCGGCATCGTCGCGGACGCCTTGGGGCTGCCGCTCCGCCGCACGCTGCTCACAGAAACGACCGGAGTCGGCGCGGCGCTGTTGGCGGGCGTCGGCGCGGGCGTGTACCCCGATTTGGCGGCGGCGTGCGCGCGGACGGCGCGCTATGACAGCGTGACCGAACCGGACGCCGCGCGCGGCGCGATTTATGCGGAACTGTACGAACAATATCTCGGCTTGTACCCCAAACTGCAAATGGATTTTCATCGATTGGCGCTGATGAATTAAGGCGGAGACGATCCGATTTTGGGGTCGTGTGCCTGATGTGAACTAGGGCGATTGCATGAAAAGTGAGGGATGAGGGAGAATGGTGGCACAGAGGGAGGTGGCACCATGGATGAATCAGAACTCACAAGTCTATTGGATGCATTTGGGGATTTACCC
>Ga0163147_10001696_pt1 | contig 32950 bp, 28 predicted proteins | sample OliLakLV19MP6G1_FD_148597 | JGI IMG/M metagenome (GOLD analysis project Ga0163147, IMG submission 148597) | Freshwater microbial mat bacterial communities from Lake Vanda, McMurdo Dry Valleys, Antarctica- Oligotrophic Lake LV.19.MP6.G1 | ecosystem: Environmental > Aquatic > Freshwater > Lake >...
ATTTAGGTATAATATGGATAGTCCATGATATTAATTTAGCTGTTAAATTTACAGACAAACTGCTATTGCTAAATAGAGGTGAAGTGTTTGGCTTTGGCAATACTAAAGATATTGCAACAGAAGAAGCAATTTCCAACCTTTATCAGCTCCCGCTAAAATTGCATAATGACGCCGAAACAAACACATTCCACTTTGTGCCAAAATAGTTTTGTTTTCAAAATTTCAACTAATTAATTTTGTAGAATCATTAATAAATGTTAATTTGTGATTGTAACTGACTTTTTTGTAAATATTTAGCAAAAAAAAACTTAATTTTCTGAGGTTTGAAATGCAAAGAAATCTACTCTCTATACTTTTTTTACTTATTTTCTGTTTTAGCAATTTTACTTATGCTCAAATCAAATTCAAAACTGCTGGAGTTGGTGGAGGTGGAGCATTATTTTCTCCATCAATAAATCCAAATAATACTAACCAATATTCAGTTGCTTGCGACATGAGTCAAGTTTTTATCACACGAGATTGGGGTAATAGCTATGATCAAATTCATTACAGCCAAGTTCAATCTTCACATAATTCAAAAGTTTGCTACACGAAAGATACGAATATACTATACTGTATAACTTATGCCAATGATATGGCTGTACCTGTTAAAAGTACAAATGGTGGCGTAAGCTATTCTTCACTTAGCGGCTATACAACAATAAATGAATTAGCGTTTGGAATTTGGGTTGATTTCAATAATCCTCTAAGATTAATAGTTAGCCAGTATGGTGCAATATATTTTTCTGATGACTCTGGTATCTCATTCAAGAAAATACATACAGCAGCAAGTAGTGGAACTGGTGTAGTGGTTGGTGGAGTATTTTTCGACGACAGTAAAATATATATTGGCTCAAGCGATGGTATTATATTATCGAATAATAATGGCACAAGCTTTAGTGTGGAAGTGCCTAATGGTATGCCTGCCAAGGAACATATTTGGTCATTTGCGGCAGCTAAAAACGGACAAGAAACTACATTCTATTTACTTACAGCAGAAGAAGGTAATTTTTGGGCTGGTATGTTCGATGGCGACCCAAGTGCTTATAGAGCATGGGTAAACAATACTTTTCAAGCAACAACAAAAGCGGCTTATAAATATAATCCTAACACAAAAACATTAAACTCGCTTTCAACAGCTTTCGATAGAAGCAAAGATTTCCCTATGTGGATAGGTTGTGCTGCAAACAACCCAGATGTAATATATTTGTCGGGTGGTTCATCAATATCTGCTCCATTAGTTAGGAAATCTACTGATAAAGGCAATAGCTGGATAGATGTATTTAATTCAAGCAACAATAAAAATATTGTATCTGGATGGTCTGGGCAAGGTGGCGACAGAGGTTGGTCTTATGGTGAAGTAGCTCTTGGATTTACAGTTTGCCCAAATAATAGCGATAAATTAATATTCACCGATTTTGGATATGTTCATAATAGTACAAATGGTGGGCAAACTTGGCAACAAGCTTACACATCTGTTTCCCATCCTATGAATACTGCTATTACACCCAAGCAAGACTATAAGAGTATTGGTATCGAAAACACTACATCTTGGCAAGTTATTTGGTCTGACTCATTGAATATATTTTCTTGTTTTTCCGATATAAAAGGAATTCGCTCTACAAATGGTGGAGATTCTTGGTCGTTTAATTATACAGGACATAATGCAAATAGTATGTATAGAGTTGCAAAAATGTCTAATGGAACTTTAATTGGTGCTAGCTCTAATATACACGACATGTACCAAACTACTCGATTGCAGGATAAATTACTTGATGCAAATGATAGTGAAGGGAAATTAGTCTATTCGACTGATAAGGGAGCTACTTGGTCATTAATAAAATCATTTGGGCATCCAGTATTTTGGGTGGAAATTGATCCAAACAATTCAAGTACTGCTTATTGTTCTGTAATTCATTATGCCAATGGCACAGGAATGGGCGGTGTTTATAAAACTACTGATTTGAATAAACTAAGTGGCTCAACTTGGACTAAATTAGCAAATCCACCTCGCACTGAAGGTCATCCAGCTTCACTTAAAGTATTAAAAAATGGTGATTTATTAGCTACTTATGGTGGAAGACGCAACTCTTCAGGTGCTTTTACTTCAAGCTCTGGAGTATTCTTATATAGCAACCAAATTAATTCTTGGCAAGACATTTCGCATAATGGAATGAAATACTATACAAAAGATGTAGTTTTAGATCCAACCGATGCAAATGAATCAACTTGGTATGTATGTGTTTTTAGTGGTTGGGGTGGAGCTCCAAATGGTTTAGGAGGACTATATAGAACTACTAATAAAGGAGCTTCGTGGGCTAAAATATGGAATAGCGACAGAGTAACTTCTATTACATTCGATCCAAATTTGAATAATCAAAATAAAACTCAAGCATACCTCACAACTGAACAAACTGGGCTTTGGATAAGCAAAAATATAAACGATGCAACTCCAACATTTGAGAATGTACCAGAATATGCATTCAGACAGCCAGAAAGAGTATTTTTCAATCCATATAATAGCAAGGAAATGTGGGTGACCAGCTTTGGTAATGGAATGAAATTTACTAACGATAAGAAAGTAATTAGCACATACCAAATAGTTTCGCAAGCCAACCCCAATGGCACTATTCAACCAAATGGAATAGTTACTGCAAATTCAAATGAATCAATTAAATTTGTGATTACTCCAAATCCAAATTACGCAATTGATTCTTTAGAAATAGACGGCAATAAAATAGCACCTATGAATGAATTTACTTTTGCAAGTTTAAGCAAGAATCATTCAATAACTGCGAATTTCAAATCAACAACAGCTATTGATTATAATGATTTAAGCGATGTAGATTTATTTAAAATAGCCAACGATAAACTAACTTTCAACACTTCATTTAGTATTGAAGAAATTAGTCAAATTAACATTGTGGATATAACTGGAAATAGAATTGAAGCAAAAATAAACAACTCATCAATAGATCTAACTCAATTAATTTCAGGTGTTTATTTTCTAACAGTTTCAGTTGAAAATAAAGTTTACACTAAGTCATTTATAATTAGCAGATAACATTCACATAAACATACTTCAAACTATTTTGAGAATTGGGATTGAATTATCTCAATTCTCATTTTTTTAATATTTTTAGTATATTTTTATCAATGCTATTAAGCAGTTGCAAATAATATACACCATTATGCAATGCACTTATATTAATGTTATTCTCCCCTATTTGCATATCTTGGCTTGAAATGAAATTTCCCAAATAGTCGAATAAATTGGCTTGGCAATTAGATTTTAAGTTCAATTCAATTATTCCATTTGTTATAATTACCGAAATTGAATTAACTTTTTCCAGCTCCTCTATTGAGTTAACTACCTTCGTATAGTCTGGCATTGTGTCTAATTGCAACTTCCAACCATTATTCACGCAACAGCCAGAGTATGCTCCCCTGTTAGTCCAATCAAAGATGCCATTATTAAAATCTTTTGATGCATTGCTCACATTAACAAATAATGAAGTGTCAGAAATCGTACTATTCAATTTATTACTTTGAGGATATAAATTCAATTTGCTCAAATCTATATCAGCAGACAGCAAATATTCACTAGCCTTTTCGTAAGTATCTGTCACATTATCCATAGCGTTTGTAAAGTTGCTAATAGCATTTGTAGCAAATACCGCATTTGAATAGCAATATTGCTTATATTTTTTGTCTGCATTATAAATACGAATGCCACCGCTTGAGTTTTTTGCCCAAATAGTATTATGAAATACTTTAATATCTTGGGGACTAATTCCATTTTGTGGAGTGATATAGACTGCTCTAAGACCGCTGGCATCATAATGGTTAACAAGAATATTGTTATAGAAATAAATATTCCCAGTACCCTGAAATAGTGCCTCGGTGGGATTATTAAAAAAGAAATTATTATATATTTCATAGTAATCTTGTGAACCCCAACCAATACTCGGCATTCCGCCCACCAATAAATTTGGTCTTGCACTTCCGCCAGTAGAAGAATTAGTATCTTTACTGAAAACATTATTTCTTATAATTGTTTTTCCATTAATTGCAATTCCAACTATAGAATCCCTTTGACTATTTATTTGGTGCTTCACTTCAATATTATAGCCAATTGTGTTTGCAACAAAATTAAACTCAATCAAACCATTCACAAATGGCTTGGTACCATCGGAATTACCCAAATACAATCCGGTGCCAGCACCGACGATTCTATTTTTACGAATAATCCAATTCCATGCTGGACACTTAGTGCTAATTCCCACAATTTGCTGATTATTTCCATAGCCAGTGATATTTAACTTCTCAATTGTGATATGATGTGCCCAATTTCCAGCAGTGCCTTCAGCTTTAATTGCATCTACCTCTAAATTTTGCCCTTCTATTACGAAATTACTCAGCACTAAATATGCACACTTAGTGAGACTAACAGTATTGCAGCAGCTTTGAGCTAGAAATCTAGTTTCTGTTCCACTTCCCATAATCACAATTGGGTTAGTTTCTGTACCACTTATATTTTTCAAAGTTAGATTTTTGACGTAATCCCCGGCAGCAAGATGCATTGTATCCCCTGCAACCAAATTTGCCACCAAAACTGTATAATTGTCTGGTGTAGCAGAAATTATGTTGGCAAATGTATTTGAGACAGTTAAATACAAACAGCAAAGAATAATGATTATTCGAGACATGTTTAGCCATATTTATTTAGAAATTAATAAACAAATATAATCAATAATTCAGTATGAATAAAATTTGAAAAGCAATAGTAAATATTTTGTTTAAGTTAAAAGTGTTAAATTGCACTATGCAAAAAATCACTTTAAAAAAATATGCTGACAAGCGACTTCGAACTGGACACCAGTGGATATTCAGCAATGAAATTGAAAACCTACCGAAACACTTACCTGCTGGCTCTCTTGTGGAAGTTGTGGACGACAAGGGCTTTAACTATGGTGTTGCTTTTTTCAATCCTAACACATTAATTTCGGGTCGACTTCTCAATCACTCAACTGAGCCAGACGAAGCTTTTTATTCGGCTCGAATAAAAAAAGCAGCTGATTATAGGCAGTTTCTATTTCCCGAACAGGACAATTATAGACTCATCTATGCAGAGAGTGATTTCTTGCCAGGGCTAATAGTGGATAGATATGGCGATTATTTAGCAATTCAAGTGCTATCGGCTGGAATTGAAAAGGATATTGAACTAATCAAAAGTAGTTTACTTGAAATATTCCCTGCCACTAAAGGAATTATAGAAAAAAGCAAATCTGTACTTAGGCAAATAGAAGGTTTGCCCGACAAAGAAGAAATTATTTATGGTGAAATCCCAGATAATATCGAAATCATAGAAAATGGAATAAAGTTGAAATTGAATTTAGTAACTGGGCAGAAAACTGGTTACTTCCTCGACCAAAAAGTAAATAGAAAATTCTTGCAAACTATTGCTAAAGATAAAACTATACTTGACTGCTTTTGTAACCAAGGTGGATTTGCATTGAATGCAGCTTATGCTGGAGCTAAACATTCACTCGGAATAGACTCGTCGCAAGAAGCAATTAATTCTTCACTAGAAAATAAGATTTTAAATAATTTTACAAATGTGGATTTTGAAAAAGCTGAAGTAATGCAGTTTTTACAAAATGCAGTGGCTGAGGGCAAAAAATGGGATATTATAATACTCGACCCACCATCATTTGCAAAAAGCCGCAAAAATATACCACAAGCCAAACATGGCTATGCTAAAATAAACCGACTGGCTATGCAATGCCTTGCACCGAGTGGGATACTAGTTAGTTCCAGTTGCACCCACGTGGTGGACGAAGAGAACTTCTTAGAGGTAATTGGCAATGCAGCAGGCAAGCTCCGCAAACAATTAAGATTAATGTTCCGTGGAAATCAATCTCCTTGCCACCCAATATTACTCTCAATGCCAGAAACAAATTACTTAAAGTTTTTTGTTTTTAGTGTGGAGTGATGATAGGTTTAAATAAGTGACTTTACCTTTATAGATTCTTCCAATTCCTTAAATAGAATTTCCGATTTTACATAATTTTCGCCAAGAGGCCAGCTCTGTAAAACTGTTTCAACTTGCAAATTTAAATCTTTGATAGCATTATAAAGCCCTGCTTGGCGTTTGCTTGCTTTTGCCAATGTAGCATCCTTCTTAATCCCAGATACTACCATCATAATACTCAGACCATTCCAAAAGTTCTGCTCTTTTGGAATTGGACATCTGTATGATTTTTTCTTTAACTTCTTATAACAAAGTCATAATTCTTCTTATTCTTATCTTTACTTACTTCAAATTTATTTTTTTGATGCAAGAATTAAGAAATATTTGAATGCATTTGCAATTTAATTTAACATAAATCAACCCAACTTCTCACTCAACTCTTTGCCGAGTTTGCTGCTTAGGGCTATACCCATTCCATTGCAGCCAATGGCGGAGAAGATATTGGGTTTATGCTCAATTATTTGTGGGAATTTATTCTCGCCGAATGCCATAATACCTTGCCAATTATAATCTATTTCAAATTCCATATTTGGCAGTATAATATTTTTTAGTTTTTCTAGCAAGTTGTTGAGTATTTTTTCATTAGTTTCAAAAGTAGTAGTTTGCTCGCCAATGAAATCTAAATTTCTTCCTCCACCGAAAAGCACTCTTTTGCCTACGTTTCGGAAATAGTAAAATCCTTCATCGTAGTGGAATATGCCAAGAAAAGGCAAATCTGGAATTTCCTTTGTGATTAGCACTTGCCCCCTTCCTGGTTGAATCTTTAGCTTTGGTAAAAGATTTGGCAGAAACGCATTAGTGCAAACAGCAACTTTCGTAGCAGTAAAGAGTGTTTTATTGCTAATCGTTACATTAATTTTATCCTCAAACTTAGTCACTGCCGTTACTTCCGCTCCAGTAATATAAGTTACACCGAGAGATGCAGCATAGCTTGTGAGAGTTTTCATCATCTTGCCAGTATCAATCTGTCCTTCGAATGGATTGAATATCATTGCTTTAACGTATTTTGGACTGAAATTAAATTCTTCAATTCTATCGTTCATCACTTGAAAAACATCGGAATGGAAAATCGGACGCAACAAATCATTTAGCATCGGGATATTTTTAATTGCAAGCAGTTCTTTTTCAGTGATAAGTTCATAGCCACCGAATGCTTCATACCCGATTGCTTCATCGCCCAAGCGTTGGCGGAGCATTTGCAATCCCTCCCACCGTGCCGAAACAAGCTCAAGCATTTTTGCTTCACCAAGTGTTTCCATATCTGAAAGCAACTCTGTAACACTTCCAAAACAAGCAAACCCTGCATTGCGAGTACTTGCTCCAGTTGGCAGCAAACCACGTTCAAGTATAGTTACTGTTTTTTCAGGGCTACTTTCTTTAATAGAGCAAGCCGTTGAAAGCCCAAGGATGCCTCCACCCACGATGACAACATCATGCTTTAAATAAGATTCTTTTTCCCAGTATGAGTGCATAAGATTTATTTAATTTAAACGTGATTTTGCATCTTCAATTGATATTTTCAATTTTGATTTTAGCCATTGTATTGATGGCAATTCTGTTAAATAAGTTGCAACATGAATATCTGCATTTTCTAATTCTAATAATTCAATTATTTCATCACTTTTTTGAGCACATAGTAATATACCAATTGGAGAATTTTCTCCTGTAACTCTTTCGTATTTATCTAACCATTTAAGGTATAATTCTAATTGGCTTTTATATTCATATTTGAATTTACCAAGCTTAAGTTCAATAACTACAAGTCTTTTAAGTTTTCTATGGCAGAATAACAAGTCAATATAGTAGTCCTCGTTATCAATCGTAATTCTTTTTTGTCGGGCTAAAAATGCAAAGTCATTTCCAAATTCCTGTATGAATTTTTGTAGATTGGCTATAATAGAAGACTCTAAATCTTTTTCTGAATAAGTATCATTCAGGCCCATAAAATCTAAAATATATGGATTCCTTAATGCTAATGCTGTACTCATTATTTTATCATTTTGCAACTTTTCTAAGTCGATTTTGATTGTAAGTTCTGGTTTTTTACTTATTGCAGTTCTTTCAAATAACATTGAATTTATTCTTTCATTAAGTATTCTACTACTCCATTTTTCATTGATACACATTTTTGTATAAAAGTCTCTTTTTATAGGATTATCTATATACATTAGCTGCTTTATGTTCGACCACGTCAATTATCTCCAAAGTGTGGAGACAATTTCAAAATCAGGAAAAGTCTCCGCACTGTGGAGACAATGTCGTAATTACTTTTCACTCCATCCTTTTCCAAATTCCAAAGTCAATTGAGTAGATAAAGTTTGCACAATTTGTTTGCCATATTCAGCTCGATTATTACTTAGTATTTCATCTTTAATTCGTTTTCCTATATGCCAATAAAGCGAACTAATCTCGGAGTTTATCAATTGAGAAACTTTTAAACGACTTTGCTCAATTAATAACTTTATCTCATCATTCAAATTTGATTTTAGTTAGTTTCTTTTTCATTATTTTTTATATAAACCAGTATATTTTACCTACTCAAATATAAACAAAAATAGTCTATACACTGCGGAGACTTTTCAAAAATTACAGTTTATTAGGCAAACTAGCCCAGTACTTCTAGTTCTAAATATTTTGGTAAACTTGTTTTGAAGTCTTGCTCTAATGCAGAGCCATAGACTTTGCTTTCAAACATTTTGTCGAGTGATACTTTAAGTGGATTGTGCGAAAGCTCCGCTGGTGCTGTGAAATTCACAGATACATAATTTTCAGTCCAGCCACGCCATAAGCCATTATCTTTATTGAACATTTCTGGAATCACCATTCCAACATTTCCAATTTGTCTTTCGTAAAAAGCAAGTCGCTTTTCGTCAGAAAGGTCACGCAATCTTTTATTGCGAGCTTGGCGGATATTGAATGGTACAACTCCATCAAAAGTTACAGCAGGTGTATTCTCTCTTTCGGAATAAGTAAATGCATGCAAATAAGTAATAGGCGAATTACTAATCAAATCGTAAGTTTCTGCGAAATGATCTTCTGTTTCGCCTGGGAAACCAACAATCACATCGGCACCAATCGCCACATTTGGGTTTATTGAGTAGATTCTCTCCACTAAGTTTCTATAATAATCAGCTTTATAGCGGCGTCTCATTTTGAACAATATATCTTGTGAACCTGACTGCATCGGTATATGGAAATGCTGGCAAAATTTGCTTCCTTCCGAAAGCACTTCCTCTAAAATATTATCTTTCAGCAAATTCGGCTCTATAGAAGAGATTCTGAAACGCATCTGCAAATCGCTATCGTTTATAGCTTTGACAACATCATAGAATTTGCGACCATCATCATTTTTGAAATCGCCAAGATTTATTCCTGATAACACCACTTCGTGGAAACCTTGCTTCTGCATAGCGAATAGCTCAGGCATCACTTTATCAAATTCCATACTGCGACTATTCCCACGAGCAAGTGGTATAGTGCAGAAAGTGCAATGGTAGTTGCAACCATCTTGTATTTTTAGCACAGCACGAGTTCTGCCAGCATTATCGCTCACAGCAGAAGTATGAAAAGGAGTATCTTCCAAATTCGAAATAAATAGCTGAGTTTCCTTAGTTTTCTCGAATTTCTTGATTAAGTTCGGAATTTCAAATTTCTCACGAGTACCTATTACTGCATCTACTCCCTCTATTTTAGCTATCTCTTCTGGTTGCAATTGAGCATAGCAGCCCAAAACACCAACGAAAGCTTCAGGAGATTTCCTTAAGGCACGGCGGACCACATTTCGGCAGTCTGCATCAGCTCTGTGGGTAACAGTGCAGGTATTAATTAACACAATATCGGAAGGCGTTTCAAAATCCACAATAGTATGTCCCAACTCCTCGAATTGCTTACCAATGCGAGAGATGTCGGCCAGATTGACTTTGCAGCCCAAATTATAAAACGAAACGTTCATTTAGTTAATTGTGAATAGTTTAGCTACAAAAATAAGGAAATTTTGGGAAATAATTCAGAAATTAGGGAATAAATTCATTCTTTCTTTAATTCCAAATAAAATAAAAGTTATTACGTTATGCTAAATGTTAAAAAATGAGTTAATGTTAATGAGCGAAAAACATATAGATTACGTAAAGCCATTTGAGCGGCTGTTTAAATTGCTTTATCTTTTTAAGAAAGACATATTGTATATATATGTTTATGCTTTTTTCAATGGGATTATTACTCTTTCGCTACCTCTTGGTATTCAAGCAATTATTTCAATTATAACTTCTCAACAAATTTCAACATCTTGGTTTGTTTTAGTTCTCGTTATCTCAATTGGTATTGTTCTTTCTGGAATTTTGTCAATTTTCCAATATAGCATTATTGAAAATATTCAGCAGAATGTTTTTGCTAGGTCAGCACTAGATTTTTCTCATAGAATTCCTCGATTCAAACCTGACAGTATTTACAAATACTATCCTCCACAGCTAATTAATCGTTTTTTCGATGTAATCAATGTCCAAAAAGGTTTGCCTAAAATTATAATGGATTTCGCAACTTCTGCTTTGCAAATCATTTTTGGTTTGATATTGATTAGTTTCTACCATTCTCTGTTTGTAGTGTTTGGCTTAATACTTATTACTTGCTTATTGCTACTGTTTTATTTTACTTTTCGACCTTCTTTGAAAACTAGCTTGGAAGAGTCTAATTACAAATATGAAGTTGCTGGTTGGTTACAGGAATTGGCAAGAACTATGGCTACTTTCAAATTGGCAGGATTCAATTATTTGTCGTACGATAAAACTGATGCGGGCACTGTAAAGTATATTAAAGCAAGAAAAGCTCATTTTAGAATGAACTTATATCTTTACTTAGGTAACACACTTTTTAAAACTTTCATTACAGCTACTCTTTTAGTTTTAGGTAGTTACCTAGTGATTGCTCAGGAAATCAATATAGGGCAGTTTGTAGCGGCTGAAATTATTGTACTTTTAATTGCAAATTCAGTAGATAAATTCGTATCTGGTATGCCAATTATTTACGATACTTTGACAGCTCTTGAAAAAATTGGTTATGTTACAGACATCAGATTAGAAAATGTAGGTGGTCATAAATTTGAAGATTACTGTATTGACAACAAATTAGATATAATCTTAAATGACTTAAGCTATATCTTTCCTGATACAAGCAATTATGTTTTAAAAAATGTTTCAATAACAATAAAATCTGGTGAAAAGCTTTGCATTCTTGGCAATAAAGGTTCTGGGAAATCTACATTGATTAATTTTATATGTGGATTCTATGATAAATTTGAAGGACAAATGCTTTACAATAATATTCCTCTTTCTGGAATAGATTTAGATTCATTAAGAACAAATATTGGTGATAACACAAGAGATCAAGATATATTTTTTGGCAGTATTAGTGATAACATCACAGTTGGACTTGAAACAAAACAAGAAAGAATAAATGAAATACTTACTATTTGTGGTTTGGATAAATTTGTTTATTCTCAGATAGATGGTCTGGATACTATACTGCACCACGAAGGTAGAAAACTATCAAGAACAATTATTAAGAAAATTATACTTGCAAGAAGCATTATTAAAAACCCAAGCATTTTGCTTTTCGATGAATATGATTTTGATTTTGACAAAGAAGAAAAAATTAGAATCATCAATTATTTGACATCTCCAGAAAGAACTTGGACAATAGTTGCAAATACATTAGATTATGAGTTCATTAAGCATTGCGATAGAATAGTTGTTTTCAATAATGGCAGCATTCAAGATGATTTTCTTATAAATGAATTGGACAGTAAAGAAGAATTTCTAAAAATGCTGAAAAAGGAAAGCAATATTTAGAAAAGTATGAGTACAATTAATTATTTATTTTTTGCTCCGATGAGTGGCTTTGGTGGTTTGGAAATACAAATGGTAAAGCGTGCAAGTGATAATTTAGCTCGTGGTGGCAAATCTTTGTATATCACAGCAGCGGGCACTCAACATGAAACATTTGTTAAGGAAATGAATATTCCGTTGATTAATTTGGAAATGAATTTCAAATATTTGGATTTTATCACAGCTATCAAATTAGGGAAACTTTTCAGAAAAAATCAAACTAATGTATGTATAGTTGCTCATTCAAGCAATTTAAGTACAGTTATTTTAGCTCGTAATTTTTTCAAGAGGGATTTAGCTATCATTTTCTATCAGCAGCTTGAGTCTGGAGTTAATAAACATGATTTTTTTCATAATTGGATATATCGAAATATTGATGGTGCAATAGTGCTTACTGACTTGATGCAACGTTCAATTATTGCTAAAACTATAATTGAAACAGAGAAAGTTAAGAAAATTCAATATGGTTTAGATTTAACTAAATTAAATCCTGAACTTTATAACAAGAGTGAATCAAGAGATAAATTTAATTTACCCAATGACAAACTAATTATTGGGCTTGTAGGCAGAATAGAGCATACTAAAGGTCAACTCGTAGCCGTTAAAGCATTTATTAAAGCGAATATACCTAATTCAAAATTAGTGATATGTGGCAATATAGCTTTTCAAAGCTATTTCGATGAATGTTTTCAGTTAGCTAAAGATAATGGTTTAGAAGATTCTTTGATATATATCCCATTTACAAAAGATATACCTGAGCTTATGAATGCTTTAGATATATTTGTAATGCCATCGCAAAGCGAAGCTTTTGGACTAGTACTTGTGGAGGCAATGGCCAGTGGTCTGCCTGTGATTAGTACCAGAAGTGGTGGCGTTCCTGAGTTAATTGAAGATGGATATAATGGCTACTTATTTAATTTTTTCGAAGTTAGCGAGTTTGTAGAAAAGCTATTAATGCTAGCAAATAATGAAGATTTAAGAAAGCAATTGGGAGCCAATGGGCAAACTTTTGCTACAGAGAGATTTGATTACATAAAACAAACTCAAAGCTATTTTGAATTTTGCGATAATACATTCAACACTAGATTTGAAACAATAAATTAAAATGATAAATATTACTTCAAATAATTTTAATTCTGAAGAGATTTTGCATAGATCAGAATCTTTGAAAGAGATTAAAACACATCAGCCAAAGAAAAGATTGATTTATACTATGGTTGGTATTTTAATTTTTAGTTTTTTAATGTTATTTGCACCTTGGACTCAAACAATAGTTTCCAATGGCAAATTAACAACTCTTTCGCCAGATAGGAGACCACAGAACATTCAAACTGTTATAGGTGGTAGAATTGACAAATGGTATATCAGAGAAGGTCAGTTCGTGAAAAAAGGCGATACTATTGCTTTTATTACCGAAATCAAAGATAATTACTTCGATCCTAATTTGATAGAAAGAACTAGCGAACAAATTGATGCAAAGAATTCTTCAATGTCAAGCTATAAAGATAAAGTAACTGCATTGGAAAATCAAATTAATGCAATGAAAAATAATCTTGGACTAAAACTTAAACAAAATGAAAATAAAATTAGCCAATTGGAAATGAAAGTGGTTTCTGATAGCAATGATTTTGTGGCTGCTTCGGCTAATTATAAAATTTCAGAAGACCAATATAATAGACAAGAAAAGCTTAATTCACAGGGCCTTCGCAGCTTAACTGATTTGGAAATTCGCAGATTAAAATTCCAAGAAGCTCAAGCAAAAAGAATTTCTGCAGAAAATAAATTCAAAATAACTAAAAGTGAATTGATAGTGAGCAAAATGGATTTGAACACAATTAAGAATGATTTTATTGATAAAATCTCTAAAGCAAATTCAGATAAATTTTCTGCTATTTCCGATATGTACGCCTCGCAAGGCGAGATTGCAAAAATGGAAAACCAATTAAGCAATTATAAAGTTCGCAATGGCTATTATTATATAACCGCTCCTCAGGATGCATATATTGTCAAAGCAATTAGCAAAGGTGTGGGCGAAACAGTGAAAGAAGGCGAAAGCATAGTTAGTATTGTTCCTGCCAATGCAGAATTAGCTGTGGAAATGTACGTCTATCCTGTTGATATGCCGCTAATTCGCATAGGCGAAAAAGTACGAATTGTTTTTGATGGTTGGCCTACAATTATTATAAATGGATGGCCAAACCTAAGCTATGGTACTTTTGCTGGTATTGTTTTCGCTGCCGATAAAAACATAAGTGACAATGGTAAGTTTAGAATTTTATTGCAACCAGACAAAAATGACAAAATATGGCCAAGCTTATTGAAAATTGGAACTGGTACTCAATGTATTGCAATTTTAAACGATGTGCCAATTTGGTGGGAAATCTGGCGTAATCTAAATGGCTTCCCTGCTAGTATGTACTCTGTGATAGATACTCAAAAAGATAAGAAAACAAAAGATGAAAAAAAGTAAGTCAATAATCATGTTTTTACTTTTTGTTTATCCTTTCTTGGCTTTTGGGCAGGGGAAGATATTTTATGAAATGGAATTTATTGAAATTGTAAAAAATAACAATCCAATTGCAAAGAAAATAAATTTAATTAAAGATAAAAATCAACAGAGTTTGAAATTTGCTAAAGGTAGCTTCGATCCAAAACTCACTTCGGATAACAATCAAAAAGTTTTCGGCAGCAAAGAATATTATTTGATGTCACAAAATGTTCTTACTATCCCCACTTGGTATGGTGTGGATGTGAAAGCTGGTTTTGATGTAATTAAGGGTGTTAACTCCCCTTCGGAACTTTCAACTCCTGCAGCTGGATTGGCTCAATTGGGACTTAAGATTCCTATTGGTCAAGGAATGTTCTATGATAAACGCAGAAATGAAGTAGAAAAAGCTGAACAAATTAATAATGCAAGCCGAATTGAGTTAAACAGAGAATATAACGATTTACTTAAAGATGCATTAGCAAGCTATTGGGACTGGTTTGCAAATTACAATAAATTAAATATTTATATTAAAGCATTTGACTTAAGTAAATTTAGATTCGAAGGGGTGAAATCTGTCTATTTTGGTGGCGATGCCGCTGCTATAGATACATTAGAAGCACTTTTACAATTGCAAACTATACAAGCAGATTTGCAATTGGCAAAACAAGATTATGAGAACTCCCGTTTGATGCTTTCCACTTTTCTATGGTCTGCTAATAATATTCCACTTGAAATTTCTGCTTCTGCTCTGCCTGATACAAATAATAAAGTATTGGATTTGGATTCAGCTTTTGCAAATAATACTGATTCTTTAATAGAGCAAAACCCCGATTATTTGCTCTATTTAGTTAAAAAGAAAAATGCAGAACTAGACAAAGATCTTTATTTAGAACAATTGAAACCAAAATTAAATTTGAATGTGAATGTTCTAAACACTGGCTTTTACTCCACATTGCCAAATGAACTAAATTCGATTTATTTCCAAAATAATTATAAAATGGGAATAGATTTTGAAATGCCTTTATTCTTAAGAAAAGAAACAGCTAATTTAGAATTAGCAGATATTAAAATTACTGAAATTGATTTATCTATTGCTAATAAAAGATTAGAATTGAAGAATAAAATACTTAACTACGTTAACAAATACAACACTTTAGCCAGCAATAACAATATATACAGCCAGTTAGTAAGAAATTATTCAATACTTCTTAACGCAGAAGAAACACGCTTCCAAATTGGAGAATCTTCACTATTTTTAGTTAATTCAAGACAGCAGAAACTAATTGAATCAGAAATCAAACAAATAGAAAACTACACAAAATCCAAAATTGCATACATAGACCTATTAAACGTAATAGGTAATTTGTATCAAGTGTATAAATAAAATTAGAAGATAGCAAGTTATCTAATTCTTATTAGAGCTCCTCTCCGCAATTGTCATCCCGAATGGATAGTAATCATTCACAGTTTTTTCGTCTGTCAGAAATGGAGGCACACCACGAGTGCTTTTTTGCCCTTTTCTTTTTACGCCATTGGAGTAAATGAATTTTTTTTGCCCCTTTTCTTTTAACACAGTAACGCTATGTTTTTAGTGGAATAAAAAAGCAAAAGCAACTCAATTTTGAGTGGCTTTAATAAACTATTATTTTTCAATTAAAATATTTGCTAAGGCTTTATTTGGATTTCCTAATTTGGTAACAATTTTTCCATTCTTAATTTCTGTTAATAATATAATATTTTGATATATGTTATTACTGCTGATAGGAAGCACACTAATTTCCTTTAAAATTTTTTGAGGCAAAGAAATTGACTTTCCAATATTTTCTGTTCCTTTACTAATTTTCAAACAACTCTTTTTAAGGTCAAAATTATTTGAAAAAAGATAATACAAATTGCTTTCAACAACCTCTCCATTAGAATACTGAAGTATAAAAATTTCGTTAAAATTCTCATCATTCTTAATTTTTTCTGAAGAATACTGTAACGATAAATATTTTTCCTTAGTTATGTTATCAATTATACCTATGATATTGCTTCGTTCATAGTCTTGAATTAACGTATCTGATTTAATTGATTTAACCATTGAGCTAACCCAATCATTATATGAAAGATATTTTTTTTCCATAATAATTACCGCTTCATTAGTTAAAGCTAAATTTTTATTCTCTTGACCATTGCATGAATGAAGCAAAAGAACTATGCCAAAAGATATTATTTTCATTTAGGTACTTTTCTTAACGTTTCACCTTGTTCTTTCCTTAGTTTATTCTCAGACTTCCGAGTATTCAATTCTTCATTTGATAGGGTTGTGCCATTACCATCAGGGTCTAACTTACCTGATGAACCATCTGCTCTTGATTTCCTGTATTTCCATCTTTTTGCCTTGTTGAAAATTATGCAATAATATTATTCATTATTTTGAAAGCAAAAATACAATATTATTTCATAATATTGCAACTGTATTTCAACATAAGCAAACTAATAGTACAAAACTTTCAAATTATGGTAAATTTGCAGACAACAATAGAACTTTACAATATGAAGTTTAACGACAAAATCAAAGCATTACGCAAAGCGTCTAATATGAACCAACAAGAGTTGGCGGACAAAATTCATATACACGTTACCCACTTATCTAAAATGGAAAACGGGCATTTACTGCCCTCTATTGATATTGTGCAACGATTGATGAAAGTATTTGCCGTGAGTGCTGACAACCTTTTAAATGATAGTGAAAACTCTGTGGTAGAACTTCAAAACCACGAACTAAATGAACAGTTGATGCTCATTAGCCAACTGGACGAAGACGAAAAAAATGCACTGGTTAAAATTATCAACTCAATGCTTACAAAAAAAAGAATGAAGGATTTACTGGACGGTAAAGTAAATTTCTAAAGCATAAAAAAGCCCCGAACTTCGGGGCTTTCACTTTTATAAACTTTCCATTAGCTTTTTAAAGTAGGGTATTTGTCCTAAAATATTAGGGGCTAAAAATACAGCTATACAAGTTATCCAAAACATTATCCCTTCTGGCGGTAACGGAACATTATTACCCCAAATTACTCTTGATAATAAGGATAATGAAACGTAAATCAGTAAATTAAAAAGAGAGAATAATAGCGGTTTGTAAATCTTGATATTTTCAACGTACTTAAACAACAGAAAATACAATATGATAAAAGGTATACCGTAAAATAGCACTCTCCAAAAATTCCACAAAACCGCTCCATCAAAATTACCTTTAAAGTTTGAAGAGTCTAAAAAAAGCATTAAAAAACAGCTGACGGTTTCTGTAAAGAATAGGCTTGCATATAATATTGAAAAACTAATTATCTTATTCATTGTGTGCCTTTTTTATTAGTTCCTGACCTAATTTCACTCTGTCTTCGTAACTTTTGAAGTTAAAAGACTTTCCTCCATTAAAAGAATCTTTCATTACATCTTTTACAGCACCTGGACCCAATGGATTCTGCATAAGTCCATTTATGTTTTCAATTATTGAGTTAAGATCATTTCCCTTATAACTGTTAATATATTCTTGAACTTTAGACTGCTCAAATTCTACCATCTTATTATCTAAAGCCATTCCTGTCAAGCCCTCAAATGATTGTTTAGCTCCATTTGCATCGTTAAAACCTCCTGATAACTTACCATCTGCCAATAAATCTTTTGCATTATTCATATTATGAGAGAACAAAAATTTATTTCCCCCTTTCAAAAAAGATTCAGTGTTATCCTTAATGACCCACATATTAGGCAATTCTGTTCCACCAACTGCATTTAGCCCTGTAACTAATTCAGCTGCTCCAAACCATTTAGAACCATAGCCTTTAGCATCAGCTTGACCTTGAGCCCAACCGTAATAAGAATTTCTTTGAGAAACTGACTGGAAAGCTTTTGGAAGTAAATATTTAGTGCTGTATGCAGCTGCTTCATTAAATGTTTTACTATCGTAAATACCTGCAGTAGAATACCATTGCGTTGCCTTTAATGTAAACCAAGGATTTAGTCTTTGATATGACGGCACAGGTTCTCTACCATCGGCATCAAAAAACATTATTGGGTTATTTGCCATCGCAGAGTATGGCGACCACTGTGGATATTTGCTTGCCAGCGGGTCAACAGATAGCCATCTTCCTGATCTTGGGTCGTATATTCTTGCTCCAAAATCATAGCTGTTTCCTTCGCCTTTTATCTCATCTACCTTTTCTTGTCCATTAAATCCATACCTATAACCCGCAGTACTAAAACTCCTCTCCGCAATTGTCATCCCGAATGGATAGTAATCATTGACAGTTTTTTCATCTGTCAGAAATGGAGGCACGCCACGAGTGCTTTTCGCCTCATTTGCTGGTAGTTTCATATCGCCTATTGCTACTCGCACATTTCCTAAATGATCTTTTAGTTCATATTCTTTCTTGTCTAAAATACGGAAAAAATTTTGGTTTTTAACACAGATAGTGCAAAAAAAAAACAGTCCTTGCTGAAATTGCAAAGACTGTTTTTTATATCAAGTGATCACGCTGGGACTCGAACCCAGGGCCCCAACATTAAAAGTGTTGTGCTCTACCAGCTGAGCTACGTAATCGCCGGTTCGTCATTTAAAACGAATTCAAAATTAAGGAGATTTTGGTTAATTTCCAAATATTTTTTGTATTTATTTTAAAATTGTTAATAAATATTGACTTGATTGGCCACAAAATTTTTAACTGAATTTGCTATACCACTAGCATCTAAGCCCAGTTCCGCTAATAACTCTTCTTGAGTTCCGTGATCAATAATTTTATCGGGAAGTCCAAGTATTTTGAAGTTATTCTTGTACCCTTTTTCTGCAAAATATTCCAAAACAGCTGAACCAAAGCCAGCTTGTTTTTGATTTTCTTCCACAGTGATTATATAATCGTGTGTTAAGGCAATTTGATCAAGTAAGTCAGTATCAAGTGGCTTCACAAATCTTGCATTAACTACCGTAGCTTCTATATCGTTTGCAGTTAATTTTTCAGCTGCCGCCAACGATTCATTTACCATTTTGCCAATTGCAATAATAGCAACTTCACTACCTTGTCGCAGTATTTCGCCTTTGCCAAGCGGAAGTGATTGGTAATCTCTTTTTGGTAAGCCAAGCGAAGCACCTCTAGGGAATCTAATTGCAATTGGACCTTTGTATTCATAAACTGCCGAATACATCATATCTCTAAGCTCTAACTCGTCCTTTGGTGCCATCAGTATCATTCCTTGAATTGGTCGCAAGTATGATAAGTCTAAAACACCGTGGTGTGTTGGTCCATCAGCTCCAACTAATCCAGCTCTATCCAATGCAAATACCACGTGGAGCTTTTGTAAAGCAACATCGTGAATTAAATGGTCAATAGCTCTCTGCATAAATGTGGAATAAATCGCAACTATTGGCACAATTCCTTCGCAAGCAAGTCCAGCAGCAAATGTTACAGCGTGTCCTTCAGCAATTCCTACATCATAAACTCTTTCAGGCATTTCTTTCTGCACTATGTTCAGTCCAGTGCCATCGGGCATACCTGCTGTAATAGCACAGATATTCTTACTTTTCTTACAAAAATCTAATACTGTTTCCCCAAACACATCTTGATAGTTTGGTGGTGGAGCGATATCTGGCTTTTTAGCCAAGGACTTCCCTGTTACTTTATCTATTTTTCCAATTGCATGTAAGAATTGTTTGTCAGAAACTGCTGGCTTATAGCCATACCCTTTTTGAGAAACAACATGAAGCAAAACTGGCCCTTTAAAATCTTTAATAGAGCTTAATATTTTCACTAACTTATGTACATTATTACCATTTACTGGGCCTATATAGTTAAAGCCAAGTGCTTCAAACATCACACCAGGAGTGATAATAGCTTTTACGCCGTCTTCTAATCTGTGAGCAATTTTTCTTAATCTATCGCCTACTTCATTATCTAATTTATTAGATAAATCCCAAATGTTTTCTCGCATTCTCTGTAAAGTATTGCTTGCAAATAATTCATTGAAATAATTAGACATAGCCGATACATTTGGTGCTATTGACATATTGTTATCATTGAGAACAACTGTAATGTCTTTTTTCAAAAAACCAGCATTGTTTAAAGCTTCAAAAGCAAGACCACCAGTCAATGCTCCATCGCCAATTACAGCAATTACTTTATAATCTTCTCCATTCATATCTCTAGCTGTAGCAAGTCCTAATGCAGCTGAAATACTTGTAGAGGCGTGACCTGCACCAAATGCATCATATTCGCTTTCAGTACGTTTTAAAAAACCAGATATCCCACCTTTTTGTCGAATAGTTTTCAAGCTATCACGTCTGCCAGTTAATATCTTATGTGGGTAACCTTGATGACCTGTATCAATTACAATTTTATCTTTAGGAGTGTTATAAACATAGTGCAGAGCAGTAGTCAATTCCACAACTCCAAGCCCAGCGCCAAAGTGTCCACCAATTGAAGTGATAGTGTCAACTAAAAATTCACGAACTTCATCGCAAACTTTTGGCAAAGCAGACACAGGTAATTTTCTTAAATCAGCTGGTGAATCAATATCTAAAAGATATTTATAATCAAATTTATCGTTCATTCTTTATTAATTTGTTTTTGGTGTAATTATCTCAACTTGTACTGTGCGAGATAGGTTTCTACCAATTGGTGAATTATTATCAAAAAGCTGTATCCTTTCTCCTAAGCCAAACACTTCAAATTTGTTTGCTTTAGTTTTCGATGCAATATATTGCTTTACACTTTCGGCTCTAGCCAATGCAAGTTTAGAGTTGTATTTGTCATCTCCAATTCTGTCTGTATAGCCAAACACTTGTACGATTGAATTAAATTTAATTGCTGGAATAATGAATTTATCCACCACTTCTTTGTCTTGCTCTGAAATATTTGGACTATCGAAATCGAATACTACAAGTGAGAATTTTGAAATAGTTTTATCAGGCAAATCCTCTGTTTTTTTCTTAGAAATAGAAATAAACTCTGTTTTCAAAGTACCAGATTTTTTATTTGAACCACCTTTGGAATTTTTCACAGCCAAGTTATAATAAATCGGAATTTCACCTTGAGCTACGTCATTTGGTAGTATGTTCCATTTTATTACATCTGGTTTGCCAGTTCCGGTGATAGTTTTCACTTGTCTGTCGGTTTGAGTTATTTCAAATTCCCAAGTTAAGTTTGAATCTGCCGATTGTACATCAGTTTCAAATTCAATATAATTAGGGTCAGCAATTGCTTGTTTCTCTTTTTCGATCACAATTGGTTGTAAAATCTCTTTAATGTTTGAGCTAATTTCCACTCTTCTATTTTCGGCAATTCCATCTTTGTCTTTCTGTGCAGATGGTTTGCTTGGCAAGCCCTGAGCAACTACTGTAATTCTTGTTGGGTCTATTGAATAACTTACAACAAGATAGTTTTTAACGAATTCAGCTCTACCTGTCGAAATATCATTCATTCCTTTTTCTGTAGTATTATCGTTAGTGCCAGTCAAAGCAAGTGTTGCATTTGGATATTTCTGCATTCTAGCTCCAATAATATCAAGGATAGATTTATTGATTTGCAAAGAATTTGGCTCAAGTGCTTCCAAATTGAACTTACCTGTTTGATTGTCGGCAGTCATTTCAATTAGGTTTTTGTTTGGTTTGTCGGATTTCTCATCGAAGAAAAGATATGGCAATATTGGAAATAGTTCCACATACTGCAATTCTTCTACTTTAATTCTTTCAACAGGTTGTGGGTTACCATTTTTATCGAAAGTACGAATTTGTTTGAAGTCAACTTGAATAGAATTGTCGGCTTTTGCTTCTTCAATTGGTTTATCGTTGTTAGACAAATTGAAAGTTAGGTTCACACCTAAACGAATTTGAGGAACGTCCCACGAAGTATAACCTGAGTTGGCAGAAACTTGAGAGAAAGGAATTCTGAAGCTAAGCTCTGGGCTCACTGCAAATTTATTACTTACTGCATAATCATAGCCCAAGCCCAGTGCAAGGGCAATTCTGGAATTCACTTCTGGAATGTCTTCATTTTTAAATGTTTGAGTTAGTGGGATTCCAAATTCTAAACCACCGAGGAAATAAAGGTTATCTACGGGAATCAAATCATACACTTGGACAGTCGGTGTGAATTCTAAGTAGGATAATGACATGGGAGCGGTGCCAATAGTGCCAGAATTGAATTCAGTATTCAAAGAATGATGCCCAATTCTGCCTGAGAATTCGAACATCTTACTAATCTTGTAATTTAAAAGTATATTTGTGTAAAACCCCAAACTTGATTGTGCCTCGTTAACTGGGAAGGTACTGCTATTGGCGAAATTTGGAGAATGCAAATTTAAGTTGCCTCCAAGCCCAAAACCTATCTTAAAATCGCCTTTTTCAGCTGCAGACAAAAAAGTCGCAACAATCATAAACAAACTGATGAGTCTAAACATTTAGGTTCAAATAATAAAAAGTTAACAAATTTTAGTGTTCAACCAAATTCACATTTGAATTTTTTGGTTGAACTACAACATTCTAATGGAGTACATCTCATGAATGATTTAATACGCAAAATTAGCGTTTTAATTGTAATTATCCTCACATCTTCCACTGCAACATTTGCACAATTGACAATTGGTTTGAAAACTGGTCTGTCTCTTCCAGGAGATGACTATGCAAAATCTTATACAAAAGTTAAAGATAGCGTAGGAAACAGTACTGATTTGCCCACGACTATCTCCAATTTAGGTGAAAGTGGATTTCACTTAATAGGTACTGTCTATATAGACTTAGGAGATAACTTAGATCTTACGCTATCTTTGGGTTACAACAGATTTAATACTACAAATTTGGAAGTAAAAGATTTGAGTAATAATGTAATTGCTAAGGTATCAGTTACTAAGAACATTATACCATTGGAAATTGGTTTCAAATATAAAATTGTGGAACTTGGATTTCTTTCTCTTTATGGTGTAGGTAATACTGGATATTACTTTTCTAACACTTCTTCGGATGTCGAATACACAGTCGGAAACAGCACTTATAATTACAACTTAGAAACTTCTGAAACAACAAGCAGAGTAGGTTATGGTTTTGGTGCAGGTGTACAATTTGATTTAGGTTCAATCAAACCATTTTTTGAATTAAAAGCTAATGGTGCAAACTTTATTGGCAAAGCTGACAACGAAGCTACTAAGAACTTTTACACTGCCAGCATTGGTATAATTTTGTAAATCAAAGAACTGATTAATCTTTTAAGTAATTGGCTTTGTAATTAGAGCTAATTACTTTTGAGTTTAAACGCAAAAGCTTACAAAAAGTTTCTTACTTCTTATTTATACACTCAATTCGTCAATCTCAAAATTATTAAATATTTCAGTGGAATTGGAAATCAATTCAAATTCAGTTATTTTTGTTTTTTTTAAAACGTATAACTTGAATTATGAAACATTTCAGTCGAAATTTCCTGCTTATCTTGTTACTAACACTAATCACAACTCCAAGTTACTCCCAATTGAAAATGGGTGTGAAGTTTGGTTTGTCGGTGCCAAATGAAAATTTAAGTAAAATTTCAACTAATATTCAAGATAGTGTAGGCAACAAAAAAAATGTAAGTCAAACTTTTTTAGATGAGAGTAAAAGTGGCTATCATTTGATTGCAACTGCTTACATTGATTTGGGTACAGATTTTGATTTGATTTGCTCAATTGGAATAAACAGATTCACAGAAAGCAAAACTGAACTTAGAGATTCCCCCGATACAACAAGAATAATAGCAACTCTTTTAAATTCCAGAAATATAATTCCAATTGAAATTGGTGCAAAATATAAAATTGTAGAAATTGGTTTTGTTTCACTTTACACAATAGGCAATATTAGTTACAACTATATTAGTACTTCTACAGATGTAGATTATAACGTAGGTTTCACATCTTTCGGCTACCCAATTCAAACATCGCAAACTGATAGAAGAATTGGATATGGGATAGGTGCTGGCTTGCAGTTAGATTTCAAACTAATAAAAGGATTTCTTGAATTCAAAACAAATGGTGCGAATTTAATCGGCAAATCTGATGGCGAATCATTTAAGAACTTTTATACAATCAGTGCTGGTGTAATTCTATAATTTATAAAAATAACCTGCTTTGAATGCTTTGAAAACTGTTTTTAAATTTTCCATATTTTGTGAAAGTCGGAGCCAAACTACAAGTGTGCGGAATGGTCTAATGAATCGAACTAATAAATTCCCGTGGAGAACATCTAATGCAATTAAATTTCGAATGATATAGAAATGTTTCCAATCGAACTGCAATCGGAAATCGGCAAAAGGAAGTAGTCTATCAAGTACGGCACTAAGCACTAATTTCTGATTGAATCCTGATTTATATGCTCTAATGAAATATTCCGTGTCATCTCCATAGATGAAAAAGTCATAAGCTGGCAAACCAACTTTTTCCACAAGTAATCTATTAAACATTACACATTCAAATGTAAGTGCTTCCACTAGAACTGTACCCTCTGTTTCAGCAAGTTTTGTATGAGGAATTAGTTCTTTCCATATTCCCTTTAAAGGGTTTGTCAAATTCAATTTCATAGTGTCGCACTGAGGAATTGATTTATCTTGGATTACAATTTTCTTTGCACCAACAATTGACTTTTCATTATCAATATTTTTGATAAACTCTTCCAAACAATTAATTTTTGGAGCAACATCATCATCCATTGTCCAAATCCAATCAGCACCCATTTCATAAGCGGTATTGATACCTCTATGCTGACCACCACTACTGCCTACATTTTCCTGATTGACAACCAATATATTACTTTGGTTTGCCAACCATTCAGAAGTGCCGTCGCTACTGCCATTATTGACAACAATGATTTGCCCTACTTTGACAGTTTGTTTTTGTACACTTTCTAAGACCTGTTTGAACAATTCCAATCTATTGAAAGTTACTATTATTGCAGTGATTTTTTCTGTATTGATTTTCATTTGGAATTATATTTTCTTTAAAAATACTTTTTTATTTTCAGAGTGGAGAATGAAATCTCTGAAATACATTGTACCTTCTTTATGAGAAGGTAAAGCTAAAAGCGAAACACATTCATCGAAATTTGCCCACTTAAAGTCAGTATGTTCTTCGGATATAATTACTTCATCATTTATTTCAGCTATCATTCCGAAAACAGGAGCCATTTGGATAGCGTCATACATGAAATCATAGAAACTTGTAACAAAAGGGATTGCATAAATTTCTGCAAAGTTAAGGTTAGTTTCTTCTTTCACTTCTCTTTGTGCAGTACGAATTGAATTTTCATTTTCCTCAATTGTGCCAGTAACCGCTTGCCATATTCCAGGATAGAGCCGTTCATTCTCATTTCTTTTTAGTATTAGATATTCAAAACAATCAAGTTCTTTGTTAAATCTAGCTATGTGAACTTGTATAGTTTTTACGATAATTTTATTCATTGACTAATTTGTTTTGCTTTAAATAATCTAATAGTCTGATTTTTTCATTTTCCAAACTATACTTTTCGGTGAAAAGTTGAATTGCATTTTTTGAAAAGCTTTTGTAATCAATAGCATTCAAATCTTTTATTGCTTCTGTAATTGAATTGATTTCTTCGCAATTTCTGCAAAGTCCAATTTGATTTTCACTAAATATTCTTTTGAAAGGCAAAGTCTCGGAAGCAAGTATTGGTTTGCCTTTGGCAATAAAATCAAAGAATTTATTATGGATAGTATAGTTGTTAAAATCATTTGGAGAATATGGAATTATACCAAAATCATAATCTTCGATTATCTTATCCAATTGGCTGAACTGATAGTTACCAAAAAACTTAATATAATCTTGCATATTTAAAGAATTTGTTAACTGCTCTAATTCTTTTCTGCTTTCGCCATCGCCATGCAAATGCAGTCTGTAATTTGCGCCATTACGCTCTATTGATTTTGCAAATCCAACAATGAATTTATCTAAGTTTTTATCTGCTGAAAGATAGCCGTGATGACCCAATATTGCGATTTCATTCTTTTCACTTATTTTATTGCTAGCAAATGACTTATGTGGCGTATTATAAATAGAAATTGAATTACTCTTTCTGTAATTATATTGATTTGCCAATCTTTCATTTTGTTCTTCGCAAACTGTGATTATATTATCAGCAATTTCTACAGCTCTTTGCTCAACTATATCTGGAAGTTTTAATGTTTGTACAGCAAATTTTCTAAAATAGGAATCATTATATTTCTTCCAAGCTTTCATAGCTGCTGGATAGTTCTCAGCCATATCTATAACACATTTAATGTTATGTTTATGCGATAATTTTGCAGAAATTTCAGCAAGCATAATTTCACGTACTACAACTAATTTTGGCTTAAGTATTTGAATTGCATTTTCTATTTCTCTTTTCCATAATTGATTGAATGGATAGGGAGAAGAATTAAATGATTTTTGATTAAAACCTACACGTTTGATACTGAATCTGCCAATTATTTCATTTTCAAACTTTTCGCCACTCCAACGAGCTAAAATTGTAACATTTGCAATTTCGCTTAGTATTTCGCAAATTCTTTCAACTCTAACATCCCAAGGGTAAGCACCTTTCCAAATGTATAGTATGTTATTATCTTTGTTCAGCTTTTTTTCTAAAAATAGATTTACTTAATTCAATTAAAATAGGTAGTACAGAAATGACTATTATACCAATTACTACAAATTTGAAATTATTTTTCACAATTGGAATATTACCAAAGTAGTAACCAGCATAAACAAATATTCCAGCCCAAAGTATTGCTCCAACAACATTATAAACTAAGAAATTTCTATAATTCATTTTTGCAGTGCCGGCCACAAATGGAGCAAATGTTCTAACAATTGGAATAAAGCGAGCAAGAATAATTGTTTTCCCACCGTGCTTTTCGTAGAATTTATTTGTTTTCTCAATGTTTTCTTTTTTGATAAATCTTGAATTTTTAGCCAAGATTTTATCTCCAGAGAATTTGCCAATACTATAATTCACAAAATCGCCGATAATTGCAGCAATTGTAATTAGTAAAAACAGCAAATGTGGATTTAACGAGCCAAGAGCAGCAAGCGAGCCAGCAGCAAAAAGTAATGAATCGCCAGGCAAAAATGGTGCGACTATTAAACCTGTTTCACAAAATATGATTAAAAAGATTATTGCATAAGTGCCAGTGCCATAAGTAGCAACAAATTCAGCAATATGCTTATCTATATGTAGAATGAAATCCATAGTGTCTAATTACTCCGTCCAAACGCCCATTTTCATAAATTTATTAGTTCTTTCAGTCATCATATCAGACTTTTTAGTTTTTTTCAATTTTGTTAATTCTTCAATTAGAATTGCTTTAAGAGTATCAATCATTTCTTGGTGATTTGTGTGTGCTCCTCCAACTGGCTCTTGCACTATCCTATCGACTATTCCTTGAGTAATTAAGTCTGTGGCAGAAAGTTTTAATGATTCTGCTGCTTGCTCTTTGAAATCCCAACTTTTATATAAAATACTTGAGCAAGATTCAGGAGAAATCACTGAGTACCATGCATTTTCAAGCATTAAAATTCTATCGCCAATTCCAATTCCAATTGCACCACCTGAAGCACCTTCGCCAATAATTACAACAATAATTGGCACTTTCAAATTAGCCATAATCTTCAAATTGTTTGCAATTGCTTCGGCTTGTCCTCGTTCTTCGGCTTCAAGCCCTGGGAAAGCACCAGGAGTATCCAGCAAAGTAATTATTGGATTGCCAAATTTTTCTGCCATTTTGAAAAGACGTTCTGCTTTTCTATAGCCCTCTGGATTGGGCATACCAAAATTTCTATATAGATTTGATTTTGTATCTCTACCCTTTTGGTGTCCAACCACCATCACGTTCACACCATTTAGCTTTGCCATACCACCAATAATAGCATGGTCATCTTTGAATTTCCTGTCGCCGTGAAGTTCTGTGAAATCTTCAAAGATACCGTTGAGATAATCTTGGGTGATTGGTCTTTCTGGGTGGCGTGCAATTTGCACTCTCTGCCAACGAGTTAAGTTTTTATAGATAGAGAGTCTTAATTCATCCACTTTACTTTCTAAAATTACTATTTGATCGCCCAAATCGAGAGATTCATCTAACTTTCTCATTTCTTCGATTTTCTTTTCAAGCTCAATGACTGGCTTTTCAAAATCTAATACAAACTTTGCCATTTTAATTCTTTATTGTTTATGAAACAAATATTGGAAAATGATTCTTAAATCAAGTGCCAAAGAATAATTATTTAAATAGTATTCATTTACTTGGAAAATATTTTCACTATTAAACTCAATTCCATCTAACTTGCTCATTCCAGCAAGTGATAAAATTCCATATTTCCCAAAGTCGTAATTGGTGTTTTCCAAATTTGAAAGCCCCACAATGGACAATTTACCAATAAAAACTCGAAAAAGCTTGTTGATTGTGAACATTTTGCCTTTATTAATGAATGGCAAGATAGGAAGTCCAATTGTTAAAAGTATGAAACTAAAGACTATATCTATGATTCTCTTGCCTATCAATACTCGTGGGATGGTAATCTTATACTTATATTTTGTTTCTTCAGATGTAAGCTTATTTATCATTTGCGAAGTAATAAGCTCTTCATAGCTATTGGCTATATGAAATTTTGTGTGTCTTGCATTTTGCTCAGAAAGCAACTTCAAAAGATCTATTTGATTTAGCTTTCTATCAGCAATTATAATTTCATTGGGTTTATAGAAATGCACTATATTTTTAAAATTCTCCAATCCACCCAGAATAGATATGTTTTGATTATCTATATAATCAGAATCAACATTGAAATACCCTAACAAATCAATTTTTTTATTGTGTTCTAATATTTTCTCACCCATATTTACTGAGTTTGCGTTTATGCCAACAATTGCAACTTTATATTTTTCCTTTGCCTGCCTTCTATTGAAAATAAATGAGAAAATCAATCTTGAGCAAGCAAACACAAGCATTGCAATACCTATTGTAAGGAGCAATATACCTCTTCCAAAGGCGTAATCTTTAAAAAAGTAAGTTAGTATTGTTAGCACAAAGAAAGATCCTAGCAACCCAATACTAGATTTACCAACTTTAGGCTTGTCTTCGAAATATTCACCTACAAAAAAGAAAGAGAGAAAGTTCACAAGAGTAAGTACAAAGAATACAAGTGGGTACGCATAATCTGGGAAATGGAAGTAGTTACCTTTATTCAATTTAGTAGCTAAAAGCAAACAAGCATTTATAGATATTGCATCAATCACAATGAAAATAAATGTTGCTAAATGCAGTTGGATTAGCGATAGATATCTTTTTAGATTAATACCAAGTTTCAAGAATAATAGAAAAGTAGATGATTCTGAATGATGCTTATGAACATAAATCTTCATTGCATCATAAAAGTGTTTCAGCTCATTTATTTGGCTTCGCTTAGTGCTTTCACCTTTAAAATGTACTATTGTGGTTTCGTGGAAATAATAAATCTCATAGCCAAGTTTCTTAGCTCTTAAGCATAAATCAATATCTTCGCCATACATAAAGAAGTCTTCGTCGAATCCTGCTAATTGTTTTATTAAGTCTGTTTGGCAAAACATAAATGCTCCAATCACAGAATCAACAGGATAAGTTTTATTTATATCTTTATAAGTAAGATTATATCCAGAGAAAATTTTTAAACTTGGGAAAGTATCTTGCAAACCAAACAATTTGCAAAATGAATTCCAAGGCGTTGGGAAACCTCTTCGGCAAGCTAACTGGAATGTCGAATCATCATTGAGCACTTTGCAGCCACTAATAACTATTGAAGCATTTTTCTGCATAAAGTCAAATTGCTTTTGTAGGGTATCAACCGAAATTAAGGTGTCGGGATTGAGAAATAGTAAATACTTCCCTTTTGAAGATTCCAATCCTATATTATTGGCTTTGCCAAAACCTAAATTGGAATTTAACTTAATGAAATTGACATCTGGGTAGATTGGAGTAAGATACTCAACTGAATTATCTTGAGAAAAATTATCTACTACAATTACTTCAAATTTTAATTTTGTTTGACTTTTAAAAATTGATTCTAAGCACTTATTAAGAAAGTCTTTAACATTATAGTTTACAATAATAATTGATATATCAATTGTAGTTAACAATTTATAATCCTTTTATTTTTTGTAGAAACCAAGCTTTAGCTTCCAAACCAAGAAAATTGCTTCATAAATGATAGATTTATTCATTTTGGAAACCCCATTCATTCTATCAATAAATATAATCGGAATTTCTTTTATTCTTGCTCCCTTCTTCCAAAGTCTATAAGTCATTTCAATTTGAAAACCATATCCATTGGATTTAATTGAAGTCAAATCTATTTTTCTAAGTAAATCAGCTCGGAAACATTTAAACCCGCCAGTTGCATCTTTTACTGGCAACCCTGTGATTACTTGTGTGTATAAGTTAGCGAAATAGCTCAATAGCAATCTTTGAAGTGGCCAATTCACAACATTCACACCTTTTATGTATCGTGAACCAAGCACTAAATCATATTCTTTTATAGATTCTAAAAAGTTTGGCAGTTCTTTTGGGTCGTGAGAAAAGTCGGCATCCATTTCAAAAATATAATCAAACCCTTTATTCAAAGCATATTGAAAACCTTCGCAATAAGCTGTGCCAAGACCCATTTTTCCAGCTCTTTCAATCAAATGAATATTGGAATGTACAGTTTGCAATTCTTTTATTTTCTTTGCAGTACCATCGGGAGAATTATCATCTACTACAAGAATACTAATTTCTGGCAGTACATTAAAGATAGCTTGAATCATTCTTTCAATATTATCTATTTCGTTATATGTTGGTATAACAACTATTGCATTCATCTTATGTTTGTCCATGTCCTTTAAAAACACACCATACAGTTCTAATAATTATTTCTAAATCGAATTTAAGCGACATATTTTCGATGTAATAGAAATCGTCTTTTAATCTATTTTCAATTTCCTGCAAACTGAAAACATGAGGTTCATATTTAACTTGCCACCACCCTGTTATGCCAGGGCGAACCACTAATCTTCTTGTGTAGTATGGTACATCTTTGGCAATATCTTGAGTGATTAAATCAGTTTCGGGTCTTGGCCCGACAACACTCATATCGCCAATAAGTACATTATAGAATTGTGGAATTTCATCTAAATGAGATTTTCGAAGTATATAACCAAATTTTGTTACTCTTTTATCATTCATTTCTGTCCAGCCAACTTTCTTTTCAGCTCCAGAAACCATAGAACGGAATTTATACATTTTGAATGGTTTATTATTTTTTCCCATTCTCATTTGCTTAAATATAACGTTTCCTTTTGATTCAAGTTTTATGATAACGGCAATAAACAACCAAAGTGGTGAACCAATTATGATGACTAAAGAAGAGAAAATTATATCAAATATTCTTTTACTTAGCTCTTGCCAAGGCTTGAGTAGTTGAGGGCTAATTTCTATAAAAGGAATGCCATATATATTGTGTGTCTTAGTTTGCCCAGTGAATATATGGTATAAATCTGGTTGGATTTTTACTCGGATATTCATCATAGAAAGCAAGTTAACTATCTCTAATAACAACTTACTATTTTCTATACCTTGCGACAATATAACTGTTTCTATATGGTAATTAGAGTGGAATAATTCAATTTCATTCTTCAATGTTTGATAATCTTTATTAGCACTTAAACCAATACTTCCAAAAACTTCATAGCCCCAATCGGTGTGAGTAGTTAACTTATCAATAAGTTCAATATTTTCATTTTCAATACCAATCACAAGAGTACGCAATGAGATTACTTTCATTCTGCGAAGCTTCCTTTGCAATCTGCGAACAATTGTGCGAAAAATAAACAAAGTACAAGTTAGAAAAAAGAAATGGAAAAGAAAATACATTCTCGGATTTGTCTTATCCAAAAGCAACAAACCTACAAAAAGACAAGTCCCAATGAAGGTTACTTTAATAATTGTAAATATTTCTTCAAATGGAGAGCGTTCAAACCAATTCTTATATAGACCTGAAAAATAGAATAAAAGTATCCAATAAGCAACAAGCATTAAATATACAGGGAAATAATGCATAATAGGATTATCATTCAGCTTTATTTTCAGACCTTCGCTCATTGTATTTGTGGCATAGAGAAATGCTATTTGAAAAATAAGAGAAAAGGATATTGCCAACACATCGCCAATAAACTGAAGGAAAACTGGCAATGAGTTTTTAAAATATTTTTTAAATTCTAATAAGTAATTAGAATCTGTATTGATATCTCTATTTGACACTAAAACTTTTATATGAAAACCTATTTACTTGTGTGAGACCATTTCGATGAAAAATTACCTGAAACGAATTTTTGGAAACCTAATACATATCCAATCATTAAAGTCAAGAAAAATAGCGGTGCTTGAAAAATAAAACTATATATTTTTAATTTGGATAAAACAAATCCTATAAATGCAAAAGAGAAAAAAGCACCAA
>Ga0163147_10001701_pt1 | contig 32894 bp, 16 predicted proteins | sample OliLakLV19MP6G1_FD_148597 | JGI IMG/M metagenome (GOLD analysis project Ga0163147, IMG submission 148597) | Freshwater microbial mat bacterial communities from Lake Vanda, McMurdo Dry Valleys, Antarctica- Oligotrophic Lake LV.19.MP6.G1 | ecosystem: Environmental > Aquatic > Freshwater > Lake >...
GGCTTCGGCAAGTTCTGCGGGAGATTGGGGGACTTCAGCCATTAGGAAAAAATTGTGTAGAGCAACAGTTGGTTTAATTGAGAATTTGCACGAATTGAGATTTGAGACGCTATTTGTAGTAGTAAGGCGGGAAGGCTGACACTACTGATAGAGTTTTTGTGCAAGTTTTATATTATTATTGCATGATGAAGGGCGATCTGGCGATCGCTACCTGCACAAAAAATCTTCTCCGAGAGTGGCCGCACAGCGTCGCAACAATAAAAAAGTCGGTGACACAGATAGTGGGGTATTTTGAATAAAGAGCCACTAACCGGATAGTTAAAGGAACTAATTACCAACTAAAACGGCGATACTCGATCGCGTTCAACATCGCCGGGAGTCGTTTTGCCGTTCAAAGTTGTGCCCTCATCGGGCAGATTGTCTAGTCGATCGCGTTTCCGAAAGCGATCGCGAGCCGAGACAACCACCACATACAGCACCGGCACCATAAACAAACTCAAGAAAGTAGAAACCACCATCCCCCCCGCGATCGCATTCCCTAGCGACCTACGACTTGCGGCTCCGGCACCTTCGGGATTAATTAGGGGAGCAATCCCCAAAATAAATGATAAAGAAGTCATCAAAATCGGCCGTAAACGCTCTTGAGACGCCTCAACTGCCGCCTTAGCAATTGAATACCCCCGCTCCCGCAACTGATTAGCAAACTCCACGATTAAAATCGCGTTTTTACTAGCCAACCCAATCAACATCACCAAACCAATCTGGCAATAAACATCATTCGCCAAACCCCGCAACGACTGAGCTAAAAGTGCACCTAAAATCGCCAGAGGAACCGCCAGCAAAATAATGAAAGGATCGACATAATTTTCGTACTGAGCAGCCAAAACCAAGAACACAAAAACCAGCCCCAAACCAAAAATAATTGGTGCTTGACCCCCCGACTCAATTTCTTCTAAAGAACTCCCCGACCATTCATACCCAAAACCCGACGGCAAAACTTGAGCCGACACCTTTTCCATCGCTTTTAGCGCCTGTCCAGAACTCGCTCCCGGAGCCGGAGAGCCACTAATTTCAATTGACCTATATAAATTGTAGTGGTTAACAGTTTGCGCTCCCACCACCGGAGTTATCTTCACCAAATTGCTCAAAGAAATCATTTCATTCTTTCCAGAGCGGACATACAACTTACTAATATCTTCAGGGTTATCACGAAACTGTTTATCCGCCTGAACATACACCCGATAATTGCGCTGCTGTAGATTAAAATCATTCACATACTGAGAGCCCAGAGCCGTTTGTAACGTACTGAAAACATCATTAATGGGAATATCTAGAGCCTTAGCTCGATTGCGGTCAACTTCCACAATTAACTGAGGCGTATTCGCAGCAAACGTACTAAATACTGCTTGCAATCCCGGTGTCTGATTCGCCTGCTTTAAAATTCCACCCATCGCCTCAACCAGAGAATCTAAACCGCTGTTACCTTTGCGGTCTTGCAATTGAAATTGGAAACCTCCAAATTGACCTAAACCTTGAATAGCCGGCGGATTCACAGGGAAAATTCTAGCTTCTGGAATCGCGAAAAATTTACCCCGCAATTTACCAATAATCGCTTGTACAGTTTGATCTTCACCTTTCCTTTCTTTCCAGGGTTTAAGGGTAGTAAATATAATCCCCTGATTGGAACTGTTACCACTAAAACCAAAGCCACCTACAGAAAAAGTCCCCACAACTTCAGGAACGTTGAGGATTTCTTTTTCAACTCCGTCCATCACCTGCTGGGTGTATTGCAGCGAAACGCCTTGAGGCCCTTGAATAATTGTCAGAAAATAGCCCTGGTCTTCCTCTGGGATAAATGCAGTCGGTACTGATAAATAAAGCCAAGCTGTGAATCCCAGAGAAGCAATAAACAACAGGGTAACAATGGTTTTAAATCGTGTTAAGAATATTAAGGAATCTTTATATTTTTTTTGCATCCAATCCAGAAAAATATTAATCCGGTTAAACACCCAACCCAACGGGCCGCCAAACTTCTTACCTGGGCGCAGTAATATAGCGGCAAGTGAGGGAGTAAGAGTAACCGCCATAAAGGTAGAAAGCAGAACGGAAAAAGCAATTGTTAAGGCAAATTGTTTATAGAGTGCTCCCGTTGTCCCAGGGAAAAATGCCACGGGTATGAACACGGCCATCAATACTAAGGAAGTGGCAATTACAGCACTAAAAAGTTCCCGCATTGACTCGGAAGCTGCTTGGCGGGCATTCATACCTTGGCGGACTAGACGGTCAACATTTTCGACTACGATGATCGCGTCATCAACCACTAAACCTGTTGCTAAGGTAAGACCAAATAGAGACAAACTGTTAATCGTAAACCCGAAAGCTTTGATAAAAGCAAATGTCCCAATCAAGGAAATGGGAATTGTGATGGTGGGAATAATCGTAGTGCGCCAATCTTGCAGGAAAACAAAAATTACTATCACCACTAGCAAGACTGCTTCAAACAGAGTTTTGACTACTTCTGCCATTGACTCTTGGACAAATTGAGTCGTATCTAGTGCGGTTCTGTGTATCACCCCTGGAGGGAAGTTTTTCGCTAATCTTGCCATTTCTGTTTTGACGGAATTGGCAACATTTAGAGCATTACTTCCGGGCAATTGGTAAATTCCTAAACCCACCGCGTCTTTACCTCGAAATCGCAGGAAAGAGTTATAATTTTCTGCTCCTAATTCGGCTCGACCGACATCTTTTAACTTAACTAAAGTTCCATTTGTTTCGCTTTTGATAACAATTTCTTCAAATTCTGTGGGGCTTTTAAGACGGCTTTCTGCACTCAAATCAATCTGATACATTTGCCCTTCTGGGGCGGGTTCTTGACCAATTCTTCCTACACCAACTTGCAAGTTTTGTTCGTTAATTGCTCTTGTTACATCTTGCATTGTTAGATTACGAGCCGCTAATTTATTAGGGTCGATCCACAGGCGCATAGCATAGCGTCTTTCCCCAAAAATTCGCACGTCGCCCACGCCTTTTACTCTTTTTAAAGTATCTGCTAAATAGATGTCGGCGTAGTTGCTTAAAAATATGGTATCGTATTCTTTATTTTCGGTAAATAATCCTATAGCCAGCAGCAGGCTGTTAGATTGTTTTGTAACTGTAACTCCTGTGCGTTGTACGGCATCTGGCAGTTGTGGTTGAGCGACTGCAACTCGATTTTGCACATCGACGGCGGCGATATCTTTGTTGCGGGAAGTATCAAAGGTGGCTGTAATGGTGCTAGTTCCACTGTTAGTGCTACTGGAAGTTAGATATTTTAGTCCTTCAATGCCGTTGATTTGCCTTTCTAGGATGTTTGTTACCGCATTTTCGACAACTTCAGCATTGGCACCGCTATAGTTTGCTGTGACGTTGATTTGGGTGGGGCTGATGTCGGGGAAGCGTTCGATCGGCAATGTGGGAATGCTGATTGCGCCTACCAAAATAATAATTAAGGCGCAGACGCTAGCAAAGACTGGTCGTTTAATAAAGAAATCTGCAAACATTATTTGGGTAATTGGTAATTGGTAATTGGTAATTGGTAATTGGTAATTGGTAATTGGTAATTGGTAATTGGTAATTGGTAATTGGTAATGGTAATTGGTAATTGGTAATTGGGTGGGGAAAAATAAACATTAAATGGGTCGGGCGGGTTTTGCCTTCATCTTCGGGCTGATCTCATAGATTATTAGCTAAACCCGCCCCTACGAGCGATCGGGATTTAAGGATTAAAGGATGAACAGGATTAATTTTAGTCATCTTCAATTCAATCCTATTAATCTTCAAAATTCTGTAAATCCTGATTTATACCCAATACGGTACTATCCTGTGAAAAATAGATACTGCGATTGCTTCGTTCCTCTCTTCGGACAAAAAAGCGTTAACAATCGCGTATTGGATTTAGACCTTAATTTTTCCCACCCACGGGTAATTTTTTACCTTCGTCAACAGCTTGCTCTTGAGCAATAATTGGAGCGCCGTCAGTTAAGTTGAGAATGCCTGCTACAATCACGTTTTCTCCGGCTTGCAAACCTTCGATAACTTGATAATTATTTCCCTGAATGGTTCCCAATTTCACTGGTTTTTGCCGCGCGACTAAAGGCGGCATTCCCGGTTTTTGCTGTTCCGGCTTTTGAGCTGTGAAGACAAACGTTTGCCCGCCCAAGCGAGTGACTGCGATGACTGGAACTAAAATTCCCGGCTTTTCTTGCCAGATGACTTTAGCTTTGACAAATTGCAGGTTGAGCAGTTCGCCGCTGGGATTGGGAAAGGTGGCTTTAGCTAAGATTGTTTGGGAATTGGCGCTGACGTTCGGGGAGATAAAACTGATTTGACCGCTCGCGATCGCCTTGCCTTGATTATCCAGCATTTCTACGGGCAGCCCTAAGCGTAGTTGAGGCTGACGCTCTAAAGGAATTGATAACCGCAAGTCTAGCAATTTGTTCTCTGTCAAAGTGGCGATCGGGTCGCCTTTTTTTAAGTAATCACCCACTTTCACTGGTATGTCGCCGATGACTCCGGCGAAGGGCGCGGTGACAGCAGTTTCTTGCAGTTGTATTTCAAAGCCGCGCACTTGGGCTTGAGCTTGGGCAACTTGCGCTTCGGCTTGATCTATCTGCTCTTGGCGAGTGCCGTTGGCTAACTGGGCTAATTTGCTCTTGGCTTGTGCGACTTCGGCTTCGGCTTTGGCTATTTCTTCTGGGCGCGCACCGTTTTGCAATTGCCGCAAGGCTTGCTGCTGCTGTTGCAAGGCTGCTGTGCGCTGCTGGATCTGGGTTTGCCTGTTTTTTTGGCGCTGATCCAACCGCCTTTGAGCTTCTCGGAGGTTGGCTTGGGCGCTGGTTTGTTTTTGGATGTATTGCTGGAGGGTGTTTTGTGACTCTGCGCCTTCTTTTGCCAATGCTTGATATCTGGCCAACTGCTGGCTGGCTAACTGTGCTTCGGCTTTGCTTGCCTCTATTTGGGCTCTGGCTTGGGCGATGTCTTCTAAGAGAGTTCCGCTTTGGGCATCGGCTAGGTTGGCGATTGCTTGGGCGACGCGGGCTTGGCCTTGGGCAACTTCTTCTGGGCGATTGCCCGATCGCAGTTGGGCTAGGTTGGCTTGGGCTTGGGCGACTTGGGCTTGAGCTTGGGCGATTTCTTCTGGCCTGCTGCCTGCTTGCAATTCGGCTAAATGGGATTGAGCGCGAATCAGGTTGGCTTGGGATTCCCTCAAGTCAGCTTGGGCGCTGTCGCTTTTCATCCTGGCGATGGCTTGCCCTTTGTTTATGAAGTCCCCGGATTTGACAAAAATCTGCGTGACTAGCCCTTCTGTTTCGGGTTTGATTTGTACAGAACGCTTGGCTTCTAGGCTGCTGACAAATTCCGAGGCATCTTGGACTGAGCTGGTTTGTACGGCTGCGAGCTTGACTGGTATGCCTTGGGGTTGGGCTGCTGCTGCCGGTTGCTGTGCGCGATTATGACCCGATTGCCACGAGTACCAGCCGAAACCTGCTGCGCCTGTGGCGATCGCGATCGCAGCAATTAGGGGCCAGCGCGATCGTGGTTTAGCAACAGGTTCGGGGCGATCATCGGCAACGGTGGCAGAATCCTCATCCTCCGGTTGCTCGCTGTCTGCATCCGTTAGGTGCAGTTCCGGTGTGGGAGATTTTTGCTCTTCAGCTTCAACGACGGATTCTGGGGATTTAGAATAACTCATTGGCAGCACCACTTAGATTTTTTTTAACTTCTGACTTACTGAGACTTGGGCGGAATATTTGATTCTCCGGCGTTCCCCTCAAACATGGGGGAATAAGGACAAGCGATTTTAAACAGGATGGAATCGGGAAAGTACCTTTTTAATGAGGTTGGGGTATGTGCAGGGCTTTAGTCTGATCACAGTTAGCCAAGCCAGGGAGTGATTCTTTTTAGGAAAGCTTCTTGTTATCTCTCAAAAGTTACGATGGCAGGGAAGATTACACATCCTTCTTATGACTCACCTGAGTGGGTGAGTTGGAAGGATTTTCCCTTGGAGTCGGCGGATTCAGCGAAGGTTGGGGAGTCGCGCACTCCTGCGATCGCACTTTTTTCCTTGGCTAGTTGCTCGGTTAACCACTCTATCTCTGACGCCAGCACTGACTTGCAGCGATCGCGAGAGGCAAATTGATAGTCGTCGGTTAGTGGATATTCGCTCTTGAGGCTTTCGATGTAGTCTTGCCTGGTGTAACAGGCTCGCAAGCGGTGTTCCAACAATTTCAGCCGTTCTGCAGGTTCTAAGTCGCCAAAAAAGAAAAACTTGATTTGGAACCGGGAACCACTGTTAACCCAGCTTTCTTGAGGGTGTTCGAGCATTTTTTGCCGCCACAGTTCGCGCCCTTGGGCGGTAATTCCGTAGATTTTGCGCGGACAGCCCGCATCTCCGGCTTCTTCGGCTATTACCGAAATCTCGCCTCGCTCTAACAAGCGCTTCAGCAGCGGGTAAATCGCTCCGTAGTTGACGCTGATGCAACTGCTCATAAACAGCTCCAGTTGTTGCTTTAGCCGATAGCCGTGCAGGGGTTGCCGCTGTAGCAGCCCAAGGGCTGATAATTCAAGCATTTATATCAATTTGATATTATAGTCTGGATTATATCACTATAGCTGACTCAAGGGCGATCAGGTAAATACCGAGTTTAAAAGAAAATTTAGAGTCCCCAGCATATTAAATAATATTTGTCAATATTCTTAAGATATACTTTTTGAGTTTAACAAAGGGCGATCGCTTTACTTTTTATTATAAAACCCATTTGAGATATAAGAAGAGTGCTAATTTACCTCGATTTCGGTCAGAGGAACGGGAACATCTCCCTTTTGACACAAGTGAGATGCCGCCTGGTCTTTGATGTCTCGGAAGTGCTTCAATAGACTCTGCTCAATAAGTCTGATTTCTGCCACATATCTCTTCTTGGTAATGTACGGATATGTGAGATTTTCGCTCTTTGTTGAGGTAGAAAAAAAAGCAACGCAGCCTACGGGTAGTTAAACCCAGATGTTTTTCCCTGCCATTAATCATCCTCGAAGAGGATTTTTAAGGGATAATTTCCCCGATTATATGCTATTAATATGACACAAAGAGAGTGATTTATCTTGAGCATCAAACCAAAGATTAACGCCCTGTAATCACTTGAAGTACCCACCCAAAAAGCATCACGCTCAAGAAAATTACACCTCCGACAATTAAGATCAAACCCAACAGCAAAGCCGCCACAAATAACCAGTCGGCTTTTTTGCCTTGTTCCGGGGAACCTAAATGAGCATCCAGCAATTCTATATTTTTGACATTAGCTTTCCAAGCAACATCCAACAAATCTCCGGCCACCGGTACTGTACCAGCAACTGTATCAAATACGATATTAGCTGCCATTTTTACTAAAGTCTCTTGAGGCACTCCCATTTGAGCGGATTTGAAGACAACATATCCTGCAAAAATTGAACTGATCACATCACCTCCGCCCGGTATCAATCCCAATATCGGATCGAGTCCGATGCGGTATTTTGTGCCGGGAATCGGAATTGCATTGTCCAGTAAATGGCTGATCCGGCGGAGTCGGCGCAAGGATGTAATATGAGATGGGCTGGGAGTGTTTGGGGAGGAATTTTGTATAGGAGAACGTGACATTTAATTGCTCTCGATTGCGATATTACTGCTAGTTTATGATATTTATTAAAGCATATTCTAGTTTTGTCTCTATGTCTCAAGCAAGATTTTTATTCAGTTGACAGTTGATCGGCTTTGGTTTGTTTTTGAATGCACAGAAACCCGGTTTCTGTTCAAAACCGGGTTTCTTGCTTCTAGCTGGGGGCTTTTAATTTAGCCTTTTATTTGTTGCCTTCTGTGAAGTCGGCGTCAATCACGTCGTCGCCGCCGCCAGTGGGGCCGCCGTCTCCATAGCCACCAGGGCCACCAGGGCCGCCAGGGCCATCAGTCGGGCCGCCTGCTTGCTGGTACAGGTTGCTGCTGACAGCGTAGAATGCTTGCTGCAACTCTGTTGTTAGGGTTTTGATTCGATCGTCATCTTCACTGCCGATCGCCTCCCGCAAGTCTTTGATCAAGCCTTCAACCTTAGTCTTGTCATCAGCAGGAACTTTATCGCCCAATTCTGCCAACTGCTTCTCAATTTGATAAGCTAAGGAGTCTGCTTGGTTTTTGCGATCGATCTTTTCGCGACGTTCCTTGTCAGCAGTCGCATTCGATTCGGCTTCTCTCACCATGCGCTCAACTTCATTGCTGGGCAAAGTAGAAGCACCAGTAATGCTAATCGATTGCTCCTTGCCAGTACCTTTATCCTTAGCAGCTACATTCAAAATACCGTTAGCATCGATATCGAAAGTAACTTCAATTTGAGGTACGCCACGGGGGGCAGGTGGAACTCCATCTAAGCGGAAGGTTCCCAAATCCTTGTTATCATTCGCCAGTTCTCGTTCGCCTTGCAAAACGTGAATTTCCACGTTTGTTTGGCCATCTACAGCAGTCGAGAAAGTTTCCGACTTCTTAGTAGGAATAGTGGTATTGCGGGGAATGATTTTGGTCATCACGCCGCCCAAGGTTTCGACGCCAAGAGACAGCGGGGTAACGTCGAGCAACAAGATGTCTTTGACTTCGCCGGAGAGTACGCCGGCTTGAATTGCTGCACCGACTGCGACCACTTCGTCCGGGTTTACCGTTTGGTTGGGATCTTTGCCGAGGATTTTTTTGACCAGTTCTTGCACCGCAGGAATGCGCGTAGAACCCCCAACTAAGACGACTTCATTAATTGCAGATTTGTCTAATTTGGCGTCGCGGATCGCATTTTCTACGGGGATGCGAGAGCGATCGATCAAATCCGAGCACAGTTCTTCAAACTTGCCCCGCGTCAAAGTCGTGTCCAAGTGTTTTGGCCCGTCTTGAGTCGCGGTAATAAACGGCAAGTTGATTTCTGCTTGAGTAACGCTCGAAAGTTCAATCTTGGCTTTTTCGGCCGCTTCCGTCAGGCGTTGCAGTGCTTGCTTGTCTTTGCGGAGGTCAATTCCTTCGGCTCTTTGGAATTCATTAGCGATGAAATCGACGATTTTTTTGTCGAAGTCGTCACCGCCGAGGTGAGTGTCTCCAGAAGTTGCTAGCACTTCAAATACGCCATCGCCGACTTCGAGAATCGATACGTCGAAAGTACCGCCGCCCAAGTCAAATACGAGGATGGTTTCGTTGCTCTTTTTATCTAATCCGTAGGCTAAAGCGGCTGCTGTAGGTTCGTTAATAATCCGCAGAACTTCAATACCGGCAATTTTTCCAGCGTCTTTAGTAGCTTGGCGCTGGGAGTCGTTGAAGTACGCGGGGACTGTAATTACCGCTTGGGTAACAGTTTCGCCGAGGTATTTGCTGGCATCTTCTACGAGTTTACGCAACACTTGCGCGGAAATTTCTTCGGGAGCAAATTGTTTGCCGCGGGCTGGACAGTCGAGTTTGAGGCTGTTGCCGACTTTCAGGACTTTGTAGGAAACTTCAGTGGTTTCGTGGGTTACTTCGTCAACCCGACGCCCGATAAACCGTTTTACTGAGTAAAAGGTGTTTTCGGCGTTCATCACGGCTTGACGCTTGGCGATTTGTCCGACAAGCTGATCGCCATTTTTAGCATAGGCTACTACGGAAGGTGTGGTGCGACCCCCTTCGGCGTTGGCTATGACGGTGGGTTTGCCGCCTTCCATAACTGCGACGCAGGAGTTTGTCGTACCTAAGTCAATTCCAACTACTTTTCCCATAGGGGTGTTCCGGCTCCAATCTCTACAAAATTTTGGTTTTCTATCTGTGTGATAGTCTGGTTATTCAGGACTGCGATTCTACCTCGCGGTTTACGGGTAGTCAGTTCTGCTTTAATACAGTCTTCGATAGGGTGCTTATCTCTATACTGCGGGCGGTAGACCTTGCGATGAAGGGGTATTTACCGAACCTGTTGGGGGACGGTTGCATCCGTGAGGCTTGCACCGCTACAGTTGTTGACTGCTTTTCTTTACTCTTCCCAATGTACGGTGTGCGATCGATTCGGGTATTGTGGCAAACCGTATACGTTGTGTTGTATTTGCCGTCTTTGTTGTATAAATTTTGTTTGGTTGGTAGAGGCGATCGGTTTTTTGGCTTCAAATCAGGTTTAATATCAATTCTGAAAAGGGACACGGCAATGCCCTGTCCCTACCAGTTTACTTCCAGGCTGTGCCTGGGAAGGAATATATTATTGAGGGAGAGCCTCAAGTCCGCCTCCTGGGAATCTCGGAAAATTCAAGAATTTTCCAGCTTTTCATTGCTATTTTTTACCGATCAGCAGAGCTGCAGGAAAGTAACTCAGAGCTTCACCAATGGCCAGCGTACCGTTACTTTCTACCGCCTGATTTGTAATTGCATCTTTCCAAACCGACGGCATTTGCTCGGATAATTTCAAATTAGTATCTTTCCAGACTTGTTTGCCGATCGGCATTTCTTCCGGTTTGACAATTCCCGTCAAAAACCGGGGAGCAATGACAATAACTGTAGTCTCTCCAAAGCTTCTGGCAAAGGCAACAACATTATCTTTAAACGTGCCAACTGCTTGCAGGGGCAGATAATCGCCTGATTGAAAAACTTGCAAGTATTTTTTTCTCGCTTCTAGCGCTCTTGCCGTCAAAAATAACTTAATTCTCGCGTCTTCTCGCGTCGCAATCAAATCTTCAACCAGTTGCAAAATATCCGTCTGAGCTTGCTCTTTAATTTCCCGCAAAACCTCGATTCTGCGGTCAAAATCAACGGGACGGCGGTTATCCGGATCGACGTGGCTTAAATCCCAGAATTCCGTCCCTTGATAAATGTCGGGAACCCCTGGCGCCGTAATTTTTAGCAGCGTTTGAGATAAAGAATTGAAAATTCCGTAATGAGCTACTTTTTTCCAGAAAGGTTTAAATTTGTTGAGAAACTGATTTTGTTCCGAAGGTTCGAGAACGCTATCGACAAAGGTCATAAAACCAGCTTCGTAGTCGTTATCCGGTCTCAGCCAAGCCGTATAAACTTTGGCTTCGCGGACAGCTTTAATCACATAATCTTTCAGGCGATCGACATAATCAGTGTTTTCAATTCCCTCAAATGGCAAACTGCCGAGCAGAGTTTGGTACAGGAAGTATTCGTCATTAGTATCTGGAACCATTCGATTCACAAAGTTGACTTTCTTAGAAGAGTTTACCTCTCTCCAAGACCTGACTTGCTGTTCCCATTCATCGGGAATTTCTGACAAAACGTTTATTCTGGCTCGCACATCTTCGCCGCGTTTGGTATCGTGGGTAGCTGTCGCATTCATTTTGTGTGGCCAAGCAGCTTGCTGCTTTTGGTTAAACTCGTGAAAATCTACCAGCGACACGCCGAACTGACTGGGGTTTCCTCCCACTTCGTTGAGGGATAAAAGCCGGTAGTAGACGTATAAAAGCGTGTCTTCAATGCCTTTTGCCATCAAAGGCCCTGTCAACTGCTGGAGTTTCATTACAAAGTGCCGGCGCTGCTCTTTTTGTTCGGCTGTTAGGGTTTCTTCTTCTTCCAGCAACAGCACCGTTTCGATAAATTTAAGTTCTTTGAGGAGTCGCGGTACTTGTTCTTTGGCGTGGGCGATCGCATATTTTACGTAAGTGCGATCGGACTCTCTCAAACCATCTTGATTGATGTAAGTTCGGTAGACTGGAAAAATTGTCAAAATCGCCGCCAATGCTTTTTCCAAACCTGGACGAGTAAAGTCGTTTCCCTGTCTGGATTGACCCGATATATTCTTCAAAAGTTGAGCTAGATTGTCTACATCTCCCGCCAAGTTTTTCTCAACAATCAGCCCTTTTTTATCTAAAAATAACTGTTCGTAGGGAACGGTCAAGCGAGTAAATCTCTGATATATTTCGCTAAATTGCTGCTCGCGATCGCACCGACAAAAAACGCCGTTTACGTAATTCAAAAAGTCGTAGCCGCTAGTTCCCTCAATCGGCCAATATGACGGCAAATCTTCTTCGTGTTCCAGAATCTTTTCAACAGTGATGTAAGTATCTCCGGTTTTCTCTCGGAGGCGTTTCAAATATTCTGTGGGGTCGTACAGTCCGTCGATGTGGTCGATTCTCAATCCGGTAAACTTTCCCTCATCAACCATGTCGAATATCAGAGCATGGTTTTTGTGAAAAACTTTAATCTCTTCAACTTTGACCGAAATAAGTTCGTTGACTGTAAAAAACCTTCGGTAGTTAATTTCTTCTGCCCCCACTTTCCAGAAAGCCAGACGGTAAAACTGCTCGGAAAGCAATTCGTCTAGCAGATTAAAGCTTTCGGAATTTCCCTTTTGTCCGTTAAAAAAATTGATGTTTTCATCGATGAATTCCTGTACAAGGGGATTTTGATTGTAGAGTTCCCACAGCAGTCCTTTGACAAAAGCTATCTGATCGTATCTGGTTTTACCTTTAGTTTCTGAAGGTGTATTTTTAATCAAATAAAGAATTCCCAAAAACTTGATAAAATCTGGATGGCGTCTGCCTAATTCCCTGGCTAAATGCCCCAAATTATGACTGATAAATTTAGCATACGATTCAATTCTTACTGGCAATTTTAAGCTATAATAATTGATGGTCAGCCCAATTTCGCTGTATTTGAGTTGAATCTCGCCATTTTCCAGACACTCTCCATAAAAATTGCCCAGCAGTGGAGCCAGCACTCGACCTCTGAGATGTTCGTAAGCATGATTCCATTCAATATCGAAGTAATCGAAATAGTCGGAATCTGGCCCGTGTTCCAATACGTCTAACAGCAGCAAATTTTGAGTATCGTAAGCCATGTGATTCGGGACAATATCTTGCAGCCATCCCATGTTCCGTTTCTTGATTTCGTATGTGAGGGATTCAAAATTTTCTGATGTTCCCAAATCGGGATTGAGCTGATTTGAGTCAACGACATCGTATCCGTGAGAGCTGCCTTTTCTGGCTTTAAATATCGGTGAAGCGTAAAGGTCGGTAATTCCTAAATCTTCTAGATAGCTAAGGATTTGTTTGGCGGCTTCAAAGTTAAAACCTCCATGAAATTGAATCCGATAAGTTGTTGTGGGAATTCTCAGCACTGTTAATTTGACTCCTGGTTTTTTAGGGTTTTCTCTTTTAATATATGAGGCAGAGCCTCCTCGACTGCATTCCCGGGCAGAGGCTGGGAACGAGAGAGGCTCTGCCTCCCGTTTCTTGTGGGACTAGATTCCGCGACAGAGGCTGAGAACGAGATAGGTTCTGCCTCCTGTTGCTTGTTCCTAGGCTCTGCTAGGAAACGCCTGTATTTGAGGCTCTGCCTCCCGTTTTAATTACTCTAATTCATAGAGTGCGAAACTATGCGGTTTAATGGTCAATTTTTGCTCTGGATTTATTTTTTCAGGCAAGCTAGAACCTGAACCCATCCATTTTTCATCAGCAGAGTCTAAAATTTTGTGACCGTTGCCTTGGGGCAGTGCAGCCGTAAAAGCGACATCTTGCGTGTTGAAGTTTAGAATGCAGAATATCTGGCTGTCATCTGTCCAGCGACGTAGAAATAAGATTTTTTCCGCTTCAATGCTGGACACTTCTAGACTGTTTTTGTCGAGTTTTTTAAGGGCTGGTATTGTCCGCCGCAGTTGAATCAGATGTTGGTGCCATTCCCAAATAATTTTGTGTTTGCCTTCGGTTTGTTTTTCCCAGTTTAACTTACACTTATCGAAAGTCTCAGGACTCTGGGGGTCGTGAAACTCGCCTCGGCCTTCAAAGATTTTAAATTCTTGTTGTTTGTCTTTGCGGATAGCTTCAATTAAGTTTTCATCAGAGTGGGAAACGAAGTAAAAAAACGGTGCTTCTTCTCCGTATTCTTCTCCCATAAAAAAGAACGGAATGTAGGGAGAAATTAAGACTGTGCCGGCTGCGAGTTTCAATCCTTCAAAGTCAACTATTTTGGATAGTCTGTCTCCCAAAATGCGGTTGCCGATTTGATCGTGAGTTTGGGAAAACACTACAAATTTATGACCCGGTTCATCCTTAACAGAATTGCCGTGTTTCCGCTTTCTGTGAGGGGCGTACTGGCCGGAGTAAACAAAGCTTTCTTTGAAGGCTTTTTCTAAGTGTTCGCACTTGCCGAAATCTTGGTAGTATCGGTCGTCTTCTCCGGTGAGCAAGGCGTGCAGTGCGTGGTGGAAATCATCGCACCATTGGGCGTCTAGTCCGAAGCCCCCCTGTTCTTTAGGACGTATAGTGCGGACATCATTTAAGTCACTTTCGGCTATTAAGTAAAGTTGCCGTCCTAGTTCTTGAGAAATATCGGCTGTGGCATCGGATAGTTCTTGTAAAAAAGGTCTTGCACCTACTTCAAAAATTGCTTGAATTGCATCTAATCTCAGGGCATCGATGTGATAGTCTCGAAACCAGTAGAGGGAGTTTTCAATAAAGTAGTTGCGTACGCCGTCGCTGTAGGCGTCGTCGAAGTTGAGGGGGTCTCCCCAAATCGAGCCGTATTTTGATGTAAAGTAGGGACCGAATTGACTGAGGTAGTTGCCTTCGGGGCCGAGGTGGTTGTAAACTACATCGAGAATTACTGAAATACCGTGTTCGTGGCAGGCGTTGACGAGTGTTTTGAAGCCTTCGGGGCCGCCGTAGGAGTTTTGAACTGCGTAGGGATATACGCCGTCATATCCCCAGTTTCGCTCGCCAGGGAATTGGGCTACTGGCATTACTTCGATGGCGTTGATTCCCAATTCTTTAAGTTGTTTTAGCTGGGGAATTATTGCTTCAAATGTTCCGGCTTGGGTGAATGTGCCGACGTGCAGTTCGTAAATAATCATTTCGGCTAGGGGCACGCCTTGCCATTTTGTGTCTGTCCAAGTAAAGATATTTTCATCTATTACTTGCGACGGGGCGTGTACGCCTTGAGGTTGATATTTTGATGCTGGGTCTGGTCGGTCGGTTTTTCCTTCGATTTGGTAAGTGTAAAGGGTTCCTGGTTCGATGTCTGTAGCTGTGGTTTGCCAATAACCTTCTGCCGATTGTTGCAGGGGTATCAGGCGTTTTTTTGGGGAAACAATTTGGACTGCGATTTGTTTGAGGGTGGGCGCCCAAACGGTAAATTCACATTGGTTATTGCCGAGGTAATTTGCTCCTATCTTCACTTTGAGCTGTTCTCCTTATAAAATAGGTTGGTAGTTCGATCGCCCGACGCGCTATCAAATGCTTGCCCTTAACGTTCAGCGCCTGTTTAGACGGTAATATTACTTAATATAACAAACAACTAACTTTAGACAGAGGCATCAAAAGCTAAAATTGTGTAAGGGGCAAAAGTAGCGGTTAGTTATCTCTAAATTAGAGCATGAATCCGCACGGGGGCGATCGCCAAATTAACGGCCTGGAAGCGTTAATATTTCTGGTTGATATCATGTCGAAAATCTACCTAAAGGTAGGTCAAAAATCAGCGCGAGTGTGGATTTTATGGTTATGGCTTTTGGACGGGAAATCTGCTGCAATCTCGACTCGGCGGAGTCTCGGGAGTGGTTGGTGACAAACGGGATCGGCGGTTACGCTAGCGGGACGATCGCAAATCTCCTCACCCGCCGCTATCACGGCTTGCTGATAGCCACCCTCAAACCCCCGCTGGGACGCACTTTGATGCTCGCCAAGCTGGACGAGACGGCTGTGTATAACGATCGCGCATATCCGCTTTATACAAACCGCTGGACCGACGCGACGATCGAACCCCACGGCTACAACTACATCGAAAGCTTTCACCTAGAAGGCACGACGCCTGTTTGGAGGTTTGCTCTCGCCGAGGCTATCCTGGAAAAGCGGATTTGGATGCAGCAAGGTGCTAACACAACATATATTCAATACCGCTTGCACCGCGCCTCAAAGCCGATCGCCCTCGCCGTCAAAGCCCTAGTCAACTACCGCGACTACCACCACACGACGAGCGCCGGCGACTGGCAAATGAGCCTAGAAACTTTGGAAAGCGGGGTTTGTGTGACCGCATTTCCCACGTCTGCACCCCTATACCTGCTGACGGATGCCGAACCAGAGGCTAAATTCCGAGTCTCTGCGCCCTTATACAATTGGTACTACGGATTTGACTTGGCAGCCGAAAAGCGCCGCGGATTGGACTGCTGCGAGGATCACTTGCACGCGGCGACTTTTCACATGATGATCGCACCGGGAAGTTCTCTCACATTGATAGCCAGCACCGATAAAAATCCCGAACTCAACGGCGGTACAGCTTTAGAAGTGCGCCACACTTATGACCAACAACTGCTGCAAAACTGGTCAAAAGTGAGCGAATCTCCCGACTGGATCAATACCTTAGTGCTCGCCGCCGACCAATTTATCGTCAGCCGCCCCCTACCGGAGGAACCCGAAGGCAAAACGATCATCGCCGGATATCCCTGGTTCAGCGACTGGGGGCGCGATACGACGATCGCCCTACCCGGCCTCACAATCTGTACCGGGCGATGGGATATTGCGCGATCGATTTTGCGGACATTTGCGCGGTATGTCGATCAGGGGATGCTGCCGAACCGCTTCCCGGATGCGGGCGGCGCACCGGAATACAACACCGCAGACGCCACTCTGTGGTACTTTGAGGCAATTCGCGCTTATATCGATGCCACGGGAGACGACGAACTTTTGAGCGAACTCTGGCCTACTTTATGTGAGATCGTTGATTGGCACATACAGGGAACTCGGTATAATATCCGCGTCGATCCCGATGACGGTTTAGTCTACGCGGGCGAAACCGGCGTGCAACTGACTTGGATGGACGCAAAAATCGGCGATTGGGTAGTGACACCCCGGATTGGTAAGCCGATCGAACTCAGCGCGCTTTGGTACAATGCTATACAAGCTATGGCAAGTTTTGCTCGAAAACTGGGCAAGCCTCACAATGAATACCAGCAATTGGGCGATCGAACGGCCGCCGGATTCCCTCGCTTCTGGAACGCCTCAACCGGTTACTGTTACGACGTTCTCGACGGCCCCGACGGACACGATAGCTCCCTGCGGCCCAACCAAATATTCGCCGTTTCCCTGCCCCTAGACTCGATTTCTCCTCACTCCGCCAACTCCTTGTCAGCGGGGATGCACCAGGAAACCCGCTATACACCGTTACTGACGCCCATCCAGCAGCGTGGCGTGGTGGACGCCTGCGCTCAACAGCTTCTGACTTCTGTCGGCCTCCGCAGCCTCTCGCCGCAGCACCCGCAGTATCGCGGCGCATACGGAGGCGACCAATTGCAGCGCGACAGCGCCTACCACCAGGGCACAGTTTGGGGCTGGCTGATTGGCCCGTTTGTCTTGGCGCACTTACACGTATACAAAAACCCAGCACAAGCGAGCGAATTCCTCGAACCGATGGCACATCATATAAGGGGCGGCGGAGTTGGCAGTCTGGGCGAAATTTTTGAGGGCGACGCCCCTCACTCGCCTCGGGGCTGCACGGCTCAAGCTTGGACTGTGGCTGAGGTGCTGCGGGCTTGGTTGGCAATTAATACTGTGGGTGTTTAAATGGGGAATGTTATCTTTGGTTGAAAAAGAGATTTATGGCATTATTATTAGCGGGCGATATTGGCGGAACAAAGACGATTTTGCGCTTGGTGGAAAGGACTGTTAACGGTGAAATGAACGCTCTTTACGAGTTTCGCTATCCGAGCGGGGAGTTTCCCGATTTAGTACCGATGGTGCAGCAGTTTTTGACGGAAGCTGCTATTAAGTTGAATGGGCCGCTTGTGCCAGAAAAAGCTTGTTTTGCGATCGCAGGCCCGGTGGTTAACAACACTGCAAAACTGACTAATTTACCTTGGATGCTGGAGGCGAAGCGTCTGGAACAGGAATTAGGAATATCACACGTTAGTTTAATTAATGATTTTGTCGCGGTTGGCTACGGCGTGTGGGGTTTGGACGATCGAGATTTGCACACTTTGCAAGTAGGAAAACCCCGCGAGCACGATCCAATTGCTGTGATTGGTGCGGGTACTGGTTTGGGAAATTGTTTTGGAATTCCCGAGGCAAATGGCATCAGGGTTTTTTCTTCGGAAGGGGGGCACGGTGACTTTGCTCCTCGTTCGGAGTTGGAGTTTCAATTGCTAAAATATTTGTTAGCAAAACACGACATTCCCAGAATATCGATCGAGCGTGTGGTTTCGGGACAAGGGATTGTTTCAATTTACCAGTTTTTGCGGGACAGAAAGTTTGCTCCTGAATCGCCGGAGATAGGGGAAGTTATCAAAAAATGGGAGTCAGAAATCGGTAAAAACGAAAAGACTGTCGATCCGGGAGCGACAATTGCACAGGCGGCACTCAAAAAGTGCGATCGGCTTTCGGAACAAACAATGCAAATGTTTGTAGAAGCTTACGGCGCTGTCGCGGGAAATATGGCTGTGTCACTGTTACCTTACGGCGGTTTGTACGTAGCCGGCGGCATCGCTGCTAAGATTTTGCCGCTGATTCAAGAAGGGGGTTTTATGCGAGCTTTTACGCACAAAGGCCGGATGGATTCGCTGTTAGAAATGATGCCGGTTCGATTGGTTTTGAATGATAATGTAGGGTTAATTGGTGCGGCAGTTTGTGCGGCCGGTCTTTAGGGGATTTCAATTTGAAGTTATCTCATTGATTACTCGGCGGTTTAAACCGCTACTACACAAACAAAGCCTGCCTTCGCAGGCTAAGAGATAAAGGGGGTATTTAAGCCGGATTTACTATTATACTAAATCCGGTTAATTTACCTTATTTATTCTTCAGTCCGCGCAGGCGGACTTTGTTTGTATAGCAGCGACTTACAGTCGCCCGGTATAAAGTGGGTAATAAACTCATCTCATCTTCAAAATCTTCTCAGCAGCACCTTCAGATATCGGCATCACCGATAACCGATTGCCTTTCCTCACAACCAAAATCTCATCAGCACTAAACTTTTGTTTCAGTTCATCCAAAGATATTAACTTAGCAAACTCCTCAACAAACTCAACTCTCACAGTTTGCCAGCGAGGTGCATCAAACTGCGATTTAGGATCGTAATATTCGCTATTCATATCGAACTGGCTCGGGTCAACAATCCCAGTTTCCACGACGCGGACTAATCCGACAATTCCTGGTATTTTAGTATTAGAATGGTAAAAAAATACTAAGTCTCCACGACTCATTTGTCGCAGGAAATTGCGAGCTTGATAGTTGCGAACGCCATCCCAAATGGAAGTGCGATCGCCCTTCAAGTCCGCAATACTGTAAACATCCGGTTCCGACTTCATCAGCCAGTAATTCATAAAATATCTTTCCGCTTCTGCAACCAAAGAGTCAACATCAAATAAACGCAAATATGCACGCACAAAATACCCCAGTTCAAACCCAAATTTTCCCACGTTGGATCGTAAACAGGAGTAGGCTCAAACGGCTGAGGAAGCGTACTCCCATCCGGTAATGTAGTAGGCGCCGGAACCATCCCATTCACATTAACTAAAGAGCCGTAAGCACCCACAGACCAGCGGCTTAACATCAGCCAAGAAAACTTGCTCGCCACACCTTCCATCTTAAACAAAACTCCAGAAAAAATAATCTGAGGCAGCAATAATAGAGGTAAAGCGCTGTTAGCTTGAGAGCCATTTTTAACAATCGCGGAAACCACTAATCCGAGACTGACACAACTCATTAAAGTTAGGAATGTGGTAATACTTGCTCCCACAGGCCAGGAAATAAAACTCGGTTCGGGGGATTTAAAAGCAATCAGAATAACTCCTACCATTAACAGTGTTTGCAATACTGCCAAACCCGAAAGTATAAAAAATTTTGAACCTAAATAAGCAAACAATCCTAAATTGACCAAACGTTCTCGCAAATAAATAGCAGATTCTTTGACAATTTCTTGCAGAGAAGTTGCCAGTCCTACCCAAATCGCCGCGCACGTAAATACAAATAAAACTCTGAGCGCTAAAGGTGCTAAAGTTGCCTCCGGTGCGCCAATTAACGGGTCTTTATCTCTGACGGCTAGCCGCAGTAAACTAATGCCGATCGGCGCTGTTAAAAGAGCTAAAATCAAGTTAACTAAGTCGCGGGAAATAAGCTGAAAATATCGCTGGGCAAGCAAAACGAGTTGTTTGACAAAAGATTGAGATTTTGGTATAGAAGGTGCTGAAGGTGTTTTTGCATTAGCGTTGCCTGTGCTGAAGTGGTTGACAATATAGCGCTGATAGTAGGGAGATTTATTAAACTTTTCTGCCCAGCTTTGAACGTTGGTTTCTCCTGTTTCTAATTCGTTGTAAATGTCGGCAAAATCGCCGATTTTGACATCGAAAAAATCGAGCGCTTCCGCAGGCGGGCCGAAGTAACAAAGGCGTCCGCCGCGACCCATAAAAACGATACGATCGCACATCGTGATATTTGCCGTCGCGTGAGTCACCAGAATCACCGTCCGGCCTTGATTTGCCAACTTTCGCAGCAGTTGCATCATCTTCTTATCCAAACCCGGATCGAGTCCTGAAGTCGGTTCGTCTAAAAAGAAAAGTTTCGGATCTGCTAACAGTTCAACTCCGATGCTGACCCGCTTTCGCTGTCCGCCGCTAAGCTGTTTTACCAAAGCCTTGCGACGATGAGTCATTTCAATATCTTCTAAAGTTTTTGCGACTACCTGATTGACATCTGTATCGGGAGGTAAGCGCAATTTAGCGGCATAACTCAAGACTTCTTCTACGGTCAAATCTGCGTGCACAATATCATCTTGAGGCACGTAACCGATTTGATTGCGGTAAATATTGAAGTTTTCGCGCAGGTTGTCGCCGTTGAGAAACACAGCGCCGTTAGTAGTTTTTTCGATGCCTAAAAGCGTCCGCATTAAAGTAGATTTACCCGCACCGCTACCGCCGACTAAAGCCACAAACTGCCCCGGTTCGATCGCCAATTTTATCCCATCCAAACGCTTCGGAATCACCAGATTGTCAGCATCCAAACGAATCTGATTGCCTCGGTCTTGCACTTCTAACTGACCGCTGCGGTAAGTTAGAGTAAACGGGCCGATCCGAATTGCATCTCCCTCGGACAATTGTACAGAATTTGTCACTCGCTGACCGTTAACAAAAACGCCGTTAACGCTGTGGTCTCGCAAAATATAATTGCCGCGACTGTCGAGGTCAATTGTCGCGTGGCGTCTAGAAACAAGCGGCGAATCTAATTGCAGCGAAGCATTAGGATCGCGGCCCAACAAAACCGACCGATTCTTAAGAGGAATTGACTGCTTGCTAGGTACAGCAACCTGATTCGCCAAGGGATTAAAATAAGTCAGCAAAACTTGATTTTTTGGGTCAAGACCGATTTTAATTTCTGTGCCGTTTTTCAGACAATAACCGTCATTGGGAGTGATGCGAGTGCGATCGACAAATAAGCCATTAGTGCTCGGCTGCTGACCGTCACCGTCGTAAATCCAGTAATTATGACCAATTTGGCGCAAAACAGCGTGAACGCCGGAAACTGCGCGCCAGGGGTCGGGAATGACTAAATCAGCCCGAGTGCGATCGCGCCCCAATACGTGTTGCGGCTGTTTTAACTCTAACTGTATGCTTTGTCCTTGACTGGTTAATACTAAATAAGGTCGATCGCTTAAAGCAGTGGCTTGTCCTATATTACCTATCATATTTAAATAGCGTTTTTTGCACTCACTTTGGTCAGCATATCAAAAGTATGGCAACAATCTACTTATTTATTTTAGAACTCATGCAAAATGTATATACTATCGTCTTCCGCGCAGGTTACATCTATATTATTTATTCCCTATTCCCTATTCATTCTGTCAACTGTCAACTGTCAACTGTCAACTGTCAACTGTCAACCGACAAACTACGAAGCCGATTAATTGCTGCCGCTAATTCAAACCGTCGAAACATCGCAAAATCCCCTTCAGGAAAAGGCGATAAAATATCCATCCCCTGCGCGCCAATATCTGCCATCACCAAATCAATGATTTCCGACAAAGTGCGTTTCCCGTCCATGTATTGCTGCTTAGCATAAACCATTGCCGCAGCGATCGCCCTTAACTGTCCGCTGTCCACAATTTGCTCAACAGCACCCAAATCAATCTCCTCAGTTCCGAAAGCCAATTCATCAACATCCCGCACCTTCACCCGCACATCTCGCCGTCCCCGACTCGGATCTAAACTAGCAGGAACCGGCACTCTTTGAGTAATCTCACCAAAATTTTCTCCCCCTTCAGCAGCGCGGCTGGTAGAGTAATTCTTTGCTATTTCTTTAGCTTTTTCCGTCACGTTATATGCTTCAAAATTATCCATTGAAATCACAGTATCCACCACATCAAAATAATCGCCGCTTCCCCCCATGACTAAAATAGTCGATACGCCATAATCTGCGTACAATTGTTTGACTTTATCGATAAATGGCGTAATCGGTTCCTTATCCTTAGCGATAAGTGCCTGCATTCTGCGATCGCGAATCATAAAATTAGTCGCCGCCGTATCCTCATCCACCAACAAAACAGGTACTAAATCCTCTTCACAAGAGGCGGCTTGCATCCCTGTCGCAAAAGATTGAGATTCTTCCCTCTTCCTTCTTGCCTCTTCCTTCTTCCTTCTTCCTTCTTCCTTCTTCCTTCTCCCAACTTCCAAAGCCTCAATAATATTAGCAGCTTGCGACGTACTGCCGCTCGCATTTGCAGTAGAAAATTGTACAGTATCTCTACCTTGCGGCAAATGATTGATAAAAGGCGAAATATCCACACCCGCAACACTTCTCCCATCTTCCGCCCTAATTTTAACCGCCGCCGGACTTGTCACCACAAATTCCCTACCATCACCCGGAATCTGGTTGTAAACTCCCAACTCAATCGCCATGAGTAAAGTTGATTTGCCGTGATAGCCGCCGCCAACAATCAAAGTAATGCCCGCCGGAATACCCATACCGGAAATCAAACCGCGATTCGGACAATTAAAGTCAACTTTTAACGACGGCGGCGACTGAAAAGCCACAGCATTATTTAACAAAGGACTGTTGTCAACACCGCTGCGGCGGGGCAAAATAGAACCGTCAGCCACAAACGCAACTAATCCTTTTTCAGCTAAGTGTTTCCGCAGCCAGTCAGCATCTTCTACAGTTTCAACGTGACGGCGACATTCTGCAGCATTTAGGCTAGAATATTTCAGAGATTGGCTGACAATTTGCGGAATATCTTCGCACAGCATTTCAGCAGCTTGTCGCCCTAAGATACTGCGTCCGCCTGCGGGAAGTCCCACAACAAATCGCAGTTCAACTCCTCCTAAATCTTCGATATCTGATGCAGTTGAGGAAATGATAAATGCCGAAGTTCGCTCTAAAACTTCTTGTCCGAAGCCAGTCACTGCAATCAAACCACTTTTGCCAGTACCGCGTTTGCTGCTGATACTGTGTGCGGCTTTGTCAAACTGGCGAGTTAGGTAATCTTGCAGGGCTATTTCTCGACTGCGAGAATTGAAAAGTTCGCGGGGAATTTGAGCAATGTTGGGGGAAACTATGACTCTAAATTTACTGGGAGAAGCAAACGGATCTCCCTGCACGTAATCAATAATTAATGTGAATTCAGAAAAGTCGTAGTTATCTTTAATGTCTTTGTAGGCTTTGTAGCCTCGATTGTCTAGTTGCAGTAAATGCCGTTGCAGACTTTCTTTGTTAGTCATTTGTTATTGGTTATTGGTTATTTGTTATTGGTTATTTGTTATTTGTTATTTGTTATTTAGCTGCTTTTAGCTGGTTCCTCGGCTCTGCCTAGGAACTGATTTCCAGAGGCTCTGCCTCGCTTGCTTGGTGTGGGAAAATTGGAGGCAGAGCCTCCGGATATGCGTTACCAGGCAGAGCCTGGTAACGAGTAGATTACCGATTACTAATTACCGGATTTCTAATAATTTAGCTGCGGCATTAACAACAATTTGAGCAGAACCGGCGAAAAAAGGTCGATCGATAGTTGCTAGGGTATCGCTAGATTGGTGATAGTGGGGCGATCGCAAATTTGCAGTATCCGTCACCAACACAGCACCAATTCCTTTATACCAGAAAGGCGCGTGGTCGCTCCGCAAAACATCGGGAGTCAGCAACCCTTTCAGGGGAACCGGCAGCGCCACCACCGGCGGCAAATCGGCTTTTCCCGACTCCGCAAAACTTTTCAATAGCAGCGGATGTTCCGCATCCCCAATCACAGCGATAAACTCGCCTTTGTCAGGAGATTTTACCCCCGATGCTTCTAGAAAAGGTTGCGCTGTCAATCCTTCGGGATATTGCTGGCATCCGGGGGTGTGGCAGGCATAACCTACCATATCTAGGACGATCGCTCCTTGCAAATTTTTTAACCGCGCCGCGCTACCGGTGAATGCTAAACTGCCTAAAAGTCCGATTTCTTCCCTGTCGAAAAATGCTACTTGCAATGTCCGAGGCGTGGGGCGAGAACCCAGCAATCTTGCTACTTCTAAAACTACTGCAACTCCCGTCGCATTGTCGTCAGCGCCTGGGGAGTTTGGTACAGTATCGTAGTGTGCTGCCACTAAAATTGCACCGGCGTTTGAGTCAGTGCCTTTTCTCTCAGCGAAGACGTTGATTCCGCGATCAAACGGCTGCAAATCTGCGGAAAATCCTAATGTTTGCAGTTGTTTAGAAATGTAATCTCTAGTAAAAGAGCGATCGCGTTCTCCCTCACGTTCTCCTGCTAAAGTCTCGACGTGTTTCCACAACCGGGACGGGTCAATTTGCGGCAAAAAAACTGCATTTTTTTCAGCAGGAAGCGGTGAGGGAGACGAGTTTTGGGAACTGTGGATACTGCGATCGATCGAAACTTCGGGTACAGCCGACAACCGCTGCCACGAGTCAGAACCCCAACCCACAGCGGCCACCGCAACCAAAATAAATAGCGCTATCCAAATCAATTGTTTCATCAGTAAGTCTATTTGAGATTTTAGACAGGGCTTACGCACTCCTCGCTCTCATAAACCGGGTTTTTTAGCGGGAGCAAGGGCTGCAACGAAGTCTTTTCCTACAACCAGGTTGATGCGTCCAGGACTGTTAAATTTTAGATTTTACATTGACACCACAGTTAAAAATAAACCTGTTTCAAAAAATGAAACTCAAAACTCTTAATATTAGCTGCTGCCATACCCGGTTTTGATTTTTTTATTTACCTAAAAAAGTAGTAAAAACCTTTGAATGTCGCCGTCGAATCTGTCTTGCTTATTTGAGCCTTAGACGGCAACATTCAAAGTTACTAATTCATTTTTAACATTCACAATTGAAAACTATTTTTTGTCCCACTCAATCTCCTTATTTTCCAATATCAACCCGCCGCTGCTGGGAAAAGCATAAGGAATAGTTGTTGCAGAAAATTCAACTATTTGAGTTGGTTGTTGAAACCACTCGGAATAACTGGGATTTAGTTGATCGTATAGTGCTTTTAAAGCTTGGATTTCCGCCTCTAGTTGCGCTGCTGCTTGATTGATTCTGCGAGCTTGTGCTTGCAAACGTTTTTCCCCGGTTTGAACGTGGTTTTCTACTTCTTGCCAGTGCTGTCCGGCCAGCAAGTTGTCTAGTTCACCTTGTTTGTAATTGAGTACAGCCTGTTTTTGTTCGAGTAGCTTTTCAATATTTTTAGTCTCTCGGTCAATTTCCTGGATTTGCTGCAACCACTGCTCCCCAAAAGCAGCAGTTTGCTGGTGGAACTCGGCAATGGCTTCAGGAGTATTATTTTTGGGAAAACTGACTGCCACTCGGCACTCTGAGCGCTGTACGGCAAGTTTTTCCCGCGCCTCTTGCAGGGCGGTAACTTCTGCTTGCAGCGCGCGGACTTCTTTTTGGAGTTCTGGGATGGTCTGACTCATGGGTTCAATTAGGGGACCTCTGCATCGATTTTAAGCTAATTGTTTATTTTTCTAACAAATCCCGGTCGCCTCCTTACGGGAATTATCTAATTTTAGCGCGCTCCCAGCCGGTGTCTAGGCAGAATGGCGGATAATTTGTGGCACAATGGCTGATGACACATTTTAAATTAAGATTAAAATTGTAATTAGTTATAAAGCCAAGTTATTAGCTGGGTAAAATTTAATTTACAAGTCCACATAAATTAAGGTTGGCTGGGTTTTCCTATGGCAGAGCAAGTTATGCTAAAGTTTTTAACATTTATGATTGCCAGAAAAAGATTTATTTAAAATTAGGAATAAGAGCAAATGAAAATAATTTTTCAATTAATGTTAGGATATTTTGTGGTTGCTATTTTTGGTGCGAAATGTGGCATAAATCCAAAAATATTACCGACAAGTCTAGGAGATGGGCATGGCACTCGCCCTGTAGAAGGGATTTTGATTCGGTCTCAGAAATATAGCTATTTGCGATCGGCATCTCGCCCCCTTACTTCTGCAACCGCCGCCTTATTTTTGGATAAATTATCCCAAATAGAGCCAGTAAAATTACCGACTTACAATTATATACAATCTCAGGACAATCCTAAAAAAGAACCTACTATTAGGTTAACAATAATCGGTCATTATCTGGTTTTTGTTTGTGTAGTAATCTCATTATTGATCAGGGGTAAAACAGTAAATAGCTTATCCAAGACGATGAGGTTAATCAAGCCGAAGTCTGAAACAGAGAATGACAAGCTACCAAAAGGAGAAAAAGTGTTGTATCAAAAAAAAGAACAGGATATCTGGCATACTATTGCCCAAATGACCCAAGATTTGCAGCAAACTGCCGAATATGCTCTCGATATTTGCGAGGAAATGAACGTCTCGATAATTGCGACCACCCCGGGCGGTCATATCCTGTCGTTAAACCAAGCTACCTGTCAACTTCTGGGATACTCTAAAAAAGAGTTGTTAGGCAAACCAATAGCGGGACTTTTTAAGAACAGTGAATCACCAAACCCGGAGTTAGAGTTAGCAATTTTAACAGCCGAAGGTTCTGTCCGCAACGTCGAAACAGTCTACCTTTCTAAACACCGAAAAAAAATAATTGTACAGCTTTCTATTTCAATTATTCGCGACGGTCAAGGCAAGGTCAGCGGCAAGTTGTATATAGCACAAGATATTACCGATAGCAAGCGGGCTGAAAGAAATTTGCGGCGCAGTGAAAAAAAGTTTCGCCAACTGATAGAAACTGTGAATGCTGTGGCATTTATCTATCACCGCAGACAGTTCCGCTATGTTAATGCTCAGACAGAAGCTCTGACAGGATATAGTCGCGAAGAATTACTAGCATTGGATTTATACGACTTAATTCATCTAGATTTTCTAGAAATAGTTAAAAAATGGGGTAAATCCAGCCACGCGCGCTCAACAGCAGGCTCTAAATATGAATTAATAATAGTCACGAAAACCGGAAAAATGCGCTGGATTGAAGCAACTGTAGATATTATAAAATTTGAAAAAAAAGCCTCAATCTTAATCACAGCGTTTGACATCAGCGATCGCAAATTAGCAGAGTTAGAACTAGAAACATCTCTTTCGTTGCTTCAAGCAACCATTGAATCTACTGCTGACGGCATTCTGGCGGTTGACGGCGAGGGAAAAGTTGTCAGCTTTAACCGCAAGTTTGCCAAAATGTGGCAGTTGCCGGATTTCCTGCTGGATTCGAGAGATAACAACCAAATTTTGGGGTTTGGAATCAACCAGTTAAAATACCCGGAAATATTTCTCAACCGTGCTAAAGAATTGTCCGATCGCCCCGCAGCAGAAAGTTACGATATCATCGAGTTGACAGATGGCAGAATCTTCGAGCGCTACTCGTTGCCCCAGCGCACGGGAGGCAAAATTATTGGTCGAGTATTCAGTTTTCGGGATGTAACGGAACGGGTGCAATCCGAAGAAAAACTACGCAAAAGCGAAGAACGCTTTCACCTGCTGACGCGGGCGACAAATGATGCCGTATGGGATTTTGATTTGTTAAAAAATGAGTATTGGTTGAGCGAAGAGTTTGAAAAAGTTTTTGGATACAAACTCAACGAAACTCAGACGATAGAATTAGAATCTTGGTGGCTAAATATTCATCCCGAAGAACGGGAAAGAGTGATGTTAAGCTTCAACGAAACAATGAACTCAGACGCTCAATGTTGGTCGGAAGAATACAGTTTTCACCGGGCAGACGGGGGATATGTTTTTGTGCTAGATCGCGGCTATATCATCCGCAATGAAAGTGGCAAAGCAGTAAGGGCGATCGGTACGATGATGGACATCACTCAGCGCAAGCAAGCTGAAGAAATTATTCGCTATCAAGCTGTTTATGACCAACTCACCGGTTTGCCGAACCGGATACTTTTTAACGAGCGGCTGCTGGCTTCCTTAAAACAAGCTAAACAAACCAAAAAAATGCTAGCTGTGATGTTTTTAGACTTGGACAGGTTCAAAAAGATTAATGATACACTAGGTCACGCTGCGGGCGATCGCCTGTTAGAAAGTTTTGCAGGACGGATCAGCGACACTTTGCGATCGACTGACACGGTTGCCCGCTGGGGAGGCGACGAATTTACCATACTGCTTCCCGATATCAATTGCTTAGAAGATGCAGTTAAAACAGCTCAAAGAATCCTCCACAATTTAAAGCCAGCATTTAAACTAGAAGGACAACCGTTTCATGTTAGCAGCAGCATCGGCATTGCCCTTTATCCCGATGATGGTGAAGATGCCGAAACTTTAGTCAAAAATGCCGATGCCGCCTTGTACCGCGCTAAAGAAATGGGAAGAAATAACTATCAATTATATACTTCAACAATTAATCCCCAAGGCAGCCAGTTGCTAACTATAGAACACAGGCTGCACGAGGCTTTAGAACAGGGAGAATTTGAGGTTTTCTACCAGCCAAAAGTCAACATTACTACTTGGAAAATTCAGGGCATGGAAGCCCTGCTGCGCTGGCAACATCCAGAATTAGGTTTAGTTACTCCCGCTACCTTTATCCCGATCGCCGAAGATAACGGATTAATTGTAGCTATTGGGGAATGGGTGCTGCAAACAGCCTGCACTCAAAATAAAGCTTGGCAGGATGCTTTGCAGCCAGATTTGCGGGTAGCAGTCAACGTTTCGGCTCGGCAGTTCCAGCAATTTAATTTATTAGAAATGGTAGCTAACTGTTTGGAAAAAAGCGGTTTAGCAGCCAAGTATTTAGAGTTAGAAATTACCGAGACTACAGCCATGCAAGATGTGGATTATACCACAAAAGTTCTCAGGGATTTGCAAAATATGGGAGTGCAAATTGCGCTGGACGATTTCGGTACGGGTTATTCTTCTCTAAATTATCTCAAAAAGTTTCCGTTGAATATCTTAAAAATAGACAAATCTTTTGTCAGCGAACTGACGACTGATCCGTGCGATCGGGCGATCGCCAATGCTGTAGCGACGCTGGGGCGAGATTTGAACTTGAGCGTGGTGGCAGAGGGAGTAGAAACTAAAGAGCAGTTGGATTGTTTGCGATCGCTCCACTGTCACGAAATTCAGGGTCACTATTTTAGCAAGGCGCTCTCGGCTACCGATGCTAGTAAACTTTTGGTAAATTCTCAGTTGAGGAAAGTGCAAATTGCATAATTGGTCAGTAGTCAGTAGTCAGTAGTCAGTAGTCAGTAGTCAGTAGTCAGTAGTCAGTAGTCAGTAGTCATTGGTCATTAGCGGTTGAGACGGTTGAAAAAGACGGCCGTGTCTTCTTCAACCCACGGAGGTGGGTTTTGTTTGTATAGACGGGGTTTCAACCGCCTGGTCTTGTGCGATCGATCGCCCGCGCCACTTAAAACTTAAAATAGTGTGCAGAATAACGGACTTGCGGCTAAAGACAGAGGAAAATATCGCTACCCCAATATAAAGGCTTTGTCTATGCAGCCAATTCGCACATTTAACGTTTCCCCCTCGCTACCGACAATTCTCGAACCCCTACGCAAACTTGCCTATAACTTGCACTGGGATTGGAACGTTGATACCAAAGACTTATTTCGCCGACTCGATCGAGACCTGTGGGACTCCAGCAACCAAAACCCGGTGCTGATGCTCGGAACCATATCTCAAGAGCGACTGCAAGAAATGGCAGAAGACGAAGGCTTCATTGCCCAAATGAACCGAGCCGCCCAGCAGTTAGACGATTATCTCAAAAACCGCGCCTGGTATCGCAAACAGCGCGGTACAGAGCTGCAGGAATGCTACGCTTACTTTTCGATGGAATTCGGCTTAGTAAAAGCCCTACCCATCTATTCCGGCGGTTTGGGCGTGCTCGCAGGCGACCACCTCAAATCAGCTAGCGATTTGGGCTTGCCCTTAGCCGGCGTGGGCTTGCTCTACCAAGAAGGCTATTTTTCGCAGTATCTCAACGCCGACGGCTGGCAGCAAGAACGCTATCCGCTCAACGATTTCTACAATATGCCGCTCCACCTAGAACGCAATCCCGACGGTTCGGAATTGCGGATTGAGGTAGACTATCCAGGCCGCAAGGTGTATGCCCGGATTTGGCGGGTACAAGTGGGAACGGTTCCTTTGTACTTGATGGATACAAATATTGAACCTAACAGCCGCTACGACCAAGATATTACCGACCAACTGTATGGCGGTGACAAAACTCTGCGGATGCACCAAGAAATCATGCTGGGCATCGGCGGCGTGAAAATGCTCAAGGCATTGGGGCTGACAGTTACGGCTTATCACATGAATGAAGGCCACGCGGCTTTCATGGCTTTGGAACGCATTCGGATGCTGATGGAGGAATATCACCTGAGTTTCGTGGAAGCGGAACAGGTGGTGGTTTCGAGCAGTATGTTTACGACTCACACGCCGGTACCTGCTGGGTTTGACTTGTTCGAGCCGGATATGGTGATGCACTATCTAGGTCAGTATCCCAAGATGTTTGGCTTGTCGCAAGAGGAGTTTCTGGGGTTGGGCCGGGAGAATACTGGCGATTTGTCCGCACCTCTGAATATGGCAATTTTGGCAATTAAAATGTCGAGTTTTGTCAACGGGGTGGCAGCTTTGCACGGTGTGGTGTCGCGCCCGATGTTTCAGGGTTTGTGGCCGGGTTTGCCGCAGGAAGAGGTACCGATTACTTCGATTACCAACGGGGTGCACGCTCGCAGTTGTGTGGCGAAGTCTACTCAGGAGTTATACGATCGATACCTTGGCCCGGACTGGGAAATGACCGGTAAGGACGATCGCCTGTGGGATAGAATTGCGTCGATTCCTGATGAGGAATTGTGGCGGAATCATGAACGTTGTCGATCGGAGTTGGTGGTATTCGCGCGGGAGTGGCTGCAAAAGACTTTGCGCGAGCGGGGAGCGGCTCAAACCGAAATCGAATACGCGCGCGAGGCTCTCAATCCGAAGGTGCTGACGATCGGGTTTGCCCGCCGTTTTGCTACTTACAAGCGGGCGACGCTGTTTTTGCGCGATGTCGATCGAATTATGCGGATCATGCGGGATCAAAACCGCCCCGTGCAGTTTGTGATTGCTGGGAAGGCTCACCCGATGGATATTCCGGGTAAGGAATTGATTCGGGATATCGTTCACTTCATCCGCGAACACGACACGCTGAGTTCGATGGTGTTTCTGCCGAATTACGACATTAACGTCGCTCGGATGATGGTATCTGGCTGCGATGTGTGGCTGAATACGCCCCGCCGCCCCCGGGAAGCTTCGGGTACTTCCGGGATGAAAGCTTCGATGAATGGTTTGCCGAATCTGAGCATTCTTGACGGTTGGTGGGATGAGGCGGATTATGTTCGTACCGGTTGGCCGATCGGACATGGGGAATTTTACGAAGATACTAAGTATCAGGATGATGTCGAGGCTAATGCTTTGTATGACTTGATGGAAAAGGAAGTTGTACCGCTGTTTTACAACCGGGATGCTGACGGCATTCCCCGCGGTTGGACGGCTAAAATGAAGGATTCGATTAGCTTGAACTGTCCTTTATTCAATACTGCTCGGATGGTGAAGGATTACGCGCGGCGGGCTTATTTCCCGGTGAGCGATCGATTCCAAACCATGACTTCTGACGAGTGCGCTCCGGCTAAGGAATTGTCTCACTGGAAGAAGCACGTTCTCGCGAAGTGGCACGATATTAAGATTGAGGCTGTTGATATTTCCCAGGATAAGGAAGTTAAGGTCAATCAGTCGATCGCGGTTAAATCTCGCATCAATCTGATGGGATTAACGCCTGCGGACGTGCAAGTCGAACTTTATCAAGGTTCTGTTGATGCTAACGGCGATATCATTGGTGGCGTGCCGGTGGTAATGGAGTATTTGGGAGAAGATGCTCAGAATGCTAGCCTTTATACGGCTGACATTACTTATACTTCTAGTGGTTTGCAAGGTTTGTCGTTGCGGGTTTTGCCGAAGCACGATAATCTCAGCAGTCCTTATGAAGCTGGCGTGATTCTCTGGGCACATTAAAGGAAGGAAGAAGGAAGAAGGAAGAGGGAAGAAGGAAGAGGAAAGAAGGGCACGACACGGATTCGGACACGGATACACGGATGAATTTAACTGTGTTTCCCAATTCTCCCCCTCTCCCCCTCGCTGTCTCCTCCTCCCTCTCCCACTCTTGTTATCGAAGTTGGGGAATGACTATGTAGCCGGTTGTGCAATGATCGCCCAATACCAAATTCCGCTCTATTCCCAGTACCACAAGTGACGGCGTATATAAGCGTACAGCAAGGCATCTCGCTGGTTTTCTAAGGCTTTGATGGGGGCAAAACTGGTGGGAATTTCGGGAATGTTGGAACCACGGATGAACGCTGATGAACGCTGATTATTATGCGGGATGTTTACGAAATTCAGAGTTGGTTCGAGCATTGATCAATATCTACAATATACTGGCAGAATTTCATCAATTAGAGTTGACATTCTGCCAGTTTTCCTTGTTTTTGGCGTTGCTAAATA
>Ga0163147_10001706_pt1 | contig 32799 bp, 28 predicted proteins | sample OliLakLV19MP6G1_FD_148597 | JGI IMG/M metagenome (GOLD analysis project Ga0163147, IMG submission 148597) | Freshwater microbial mat bacterial communities from Lake Vanda, McMurdo Dry Valleys, Antarctica- Oligotrophic Lake LV.19.MP6.G1 | ecosystem: Environmental > Aquatic > Freshwater > Lake >...
GACTGTGATCGGGGCTATTGGAGAGATTTGTGCGCCGAACGGAACCTACGCTTGCGCCAATCGCGCACAGCGCGGACGACTTGTTTGCGCAGGAGGAGTATGGGCCTCAAATGGTTCCTGCGATCCTGGTGAGAACTGTGATTCGCGCGCGGGAGCGAATCAAGGTTTTTGTGCGCCGATAGCGGGTGACTGTACCGCTCGAAACCCTGGGGATCTTTTCTGTCAGTTGAAATCGAAAGTGGCATGCGGGCCGGACTTGCTTAGCGTGGAAGAGCGAGAAGTTTGCACCCAAGCCTGTGTGTTGGGAACCTGTACGGAATGTGAGATCAACAAGAAGCAGTGCAAGGACAATGGGGTGCAGACCTGCAGCCTGAATGGGGCATGGGGAGCACTGGCGGCCTGTGCGAATCAAGCCTGCGTCGATGGGGCTTGTGTTGGTGTGTGCTCGCCGGGAACGGCTCAATGCAAGGACAACGGTGTCCAAACCTGCGATTCGAACGGGGCCTGGGGCGCGGCGGTGGCATGCACTAACCAGGCCTGCGTGACTGACCAATGCAAAGGTTCCTGCGTGCCCGCGACGAAGCGTTGCACCAACGGAGTGGAAGAAACCTGCGATTCTAAGGGAGCTTGGGGCGCGGCCCAAGCCTGCTCCGACAGCGCTCCGGTGTGTAGCCCAGAAGGCTGCGTCCGTTCTCCCAGTTGCATTGGCCTGCCAGCGACGTGCGGGTCCTCGGGGATCCTTGAATGTTGCGAAAGCGGTATGGTTCCGGGAGGCACATACAACCGCAGCTCGAACGCTAGTTTCCCGGCGACAGTCAGCGACTTTCGGCTCGACAAGTACGAGGTAACGGTAGGTCGATTTCGGAAGTTTGTCATGGCCTACAGCCAGAACATGATTTCCGCCGCAGCCGGGAAAAACGTGAACAACCCGGACGACCAGGGGTGGGAGACCGCCTGGAATAGTAAGCTGCCGTTGGATGGTGCCGCGCTCAAGGCGGCGCTAAAGTGTACCCCGCCACAAAACGCTTGGCGGGATGTCCCAGGAATCCTTGAAAGCCTTCCGATCAATTGTGTTACTTGGTACGAGGCCCAAGCATTTTGCGTTTGGGATAATGGCAGACTTCCAACTGAGGCGGAGTGGAACTACGCGGCGGCAGGCGGGGATGAGCAGCGATTCTACCCGTGGGGTTCGGCGCCTCTTGACCCTACCCACGCGGTCTATGGCTGTGACCCAGTGGTATTCCCGACTACCTGCGCCGACAGCAAGGAGGTCTTTCCAGTTGGCTCAGTTCCAATGGGTGATGGAAAGTGGAAACAGTCAGACCTTTCAGGAAATGTGCGCGAGTGGAACCAGGATTATGTGTTTGATCCCTTCCTTTACTCAACGACACTCTGCAACGACTGCGCAAATTTGGTGCCTAGTGCGAGTCGGATGAACCGAGGAGGTTCGTTCAACGTCCCTACCACCCTGACCACCTCCTATCGACTTGGCGGAAGCCCCGACACGCGTAATCCGGCCCAGGGCGTTCGCTGCGCTCGACCCCGCTAATGTGAGCATGAATCGTTGGGATCATACAATCTGGCAGAGCTATCTGAGGCCCGCAAAGAAATCCCAGGTCCCTTGCTTGGCAAAATCCGGGATCACGTGGGCGCCGGGGTGGGCACACCAATACACGGGTTGTGAGCAACCAGCGTAGCTCACGCATGGGTACGGCATTGTCGGGGACGAAGCGTCTGAACAAGCGTTGGCATTCTTGCACCTATCCCTCGTAGCGAGCCCCTGAGCGAAGTCCTCTCCGCCATTCATTGTCGAGTCCCCCTCCCCGTGGACGATCATAGCCGCCACCGCCTGGTTGCAGCTTCCCATGGGCCCTCCACCCGCGATCGACACGATGCCGCGAATGAGCGCCGGGCGTGCACACCCGATCTGTGCTGCAGCCCAACCGCCATAGCTGAAACCAAAGGCGAATACGTCCGTTTCGTCGATACAGAAATCGCTTCGGACAGCGTTGAAAATGGCGTCAACCGACTTGAAGTCGTTTCCGTTATTCTCAAGATCCCAGATGCCACCTACTCCGTCAATGTACGCGAATATAGCTTCGGAATTCGAGTTATCCTCGACGCCTGACCATTGGCGAAAGGTCTCGCCAGCGTCGCTAATGTCGCCTCCGCCGTGAAATCCAAACACGAGCGCATAAGCTTTGTTCGCGTCATAGTTCGCTGGGAACGACAAGTAATACTTGCGCCCTTGCCCGTCGACGGTTGCGTCAACGTAGCGGCTCATTGGAGTGCCGGCTTTTCCGCAACCTGCTGAGCGCGTTCCAACAGGGTTGCTCTGGCCACCACCGGTTCCTGTCGCTTTTCCACCGCTACCGGTGGCGCCGCCCAAGGCTGGTGTGTCGCCGCCAGTCCCGGTACCGCCGCTGCTGCTGGCTTTGCCACCTGCGGCGCTGTTCGAGGAAGCCCCACCCGAGCTCGAATTGGCTTTGCCTCCCGTCATCCCCTTCGTGCCGCCGCTTTTGCCCTGGGCACCGCCCATTGCGGCGCCTGATCTGCCACCCATACTCGCCGTGATGGGGCCTGATGCGCCACCGTTGTCCGTCCCGCAACCGAATGCGACGAGCAGGAGCGCTAAAGCTCCGGCGCCGCGCACTCGCCAAACGGTTAGTTGCGTAGTTCGCAGAGTGGCATCCCTCATAGTCCGAGACCTTTCTTTCCGCACAATGACGACAGGGTAACCCTTCAATCTCGCGCCCACAAGTCCCCGGCGCGAAGCCGGTGCGTTGGTGTGGGCACCCGGGAGCCCAGCACTTTGACCTAAAACCGACCGACCTACGAGCCCGTGCCGCCCAGAACCACAGGTACCGTTCGAGCCAAAACATAAATATCGAGCCACGGCGACCAGCTCCGCACGTACGCCACATCGAGCTGAACGCGCCGCTCAAAACTGGCTTCATTACGTTCCGTGACTTGCCAGAAGCCTGTGATGCCGGGCTTCACTCGCAGAATAACGGCCTCTTGTTGATTCATCTCAGGCAGCTCGCGATCAATGTACGGGCGCGGGCCGACTAAGCTCATGTCCCCAACCAACACACTCCAAATTTGGGGCAGCTCATCCAAGCTGTACTTTCGGAGAAATTTGCCGGCACGCGTGACGCGCGGATCGTCATTGATCTTGTGGAACTCATCGTATTCGGCACGCCGCCTGGGATCTTGATCCAACACCGCCTGGAGACGCTGCTCCCCGTCTCCGTACATCGTGCGGAACTTGAGCGCAGAGAAGCGCACACCATCCTGACCAAGGCGCTTTTGCCGATAAAAGGCGCCACCAGGAGAATCGAGTGCGACCCAAATCGCAAGCACCAACAAGATTGGAAAAACAAACAGGCTGCCGACCAGCGTGAGACCAAGATCCATCAAGCGTTTGGCCAGCCTCGGACCCCTGAGCAGCAGCTGACGCCGAACTTCAATCCCGAGCACTCCTCCGATGTCCTTCATCGGCGCGCCGAATTGAGTGAGATCGTACAAGTCCGGGATCACCAACACGTTGGTATACGAATCCACGTAGGCTTCGATGAGCTGCAACACTTCCTGCGAGTCGAGCTCTGGGTCCGAAATCACGACGGTTTTAATGCCGAGGCGTTGACCGAGCAGCGGTGCGAGCTCCACGCCGCCTAGGATGGGCACGCCTTCGATCTCCGCAAATCGACTCCAAGCTGCCTGTTTACGCACTGATATCGCCAGATCACGCGCTATCGACGAGGGCGGCGCGTTCGTCGACACCGGCTCCAGCTGGACGTCATCATCGCCCCAAGCCGCGCGCAACGTGCCTTGGCGCGTTGGATCATCATCCAACACCGCCACAGGCTTCAAGCCTAACTCCGGATGACGTTGGAGCGTTGACACCACCGCCCGCCCCACTTTGCTTGCGCCAATGATAACGACTGGATGCGAGCCCCACGGCTGTTTGGAGAGCAGGCTGCGCGTTCCGAACCGAAGCAAAGGAACAAGAAATAGAGTCGCCACCCAACCCAAAAACCAGCCTACATGGATAGCCACCGGGAGCACGGAACGGTGCGCAAGAAAGCTCATCAACCAAAACCCAAGGAACACGGCGGTTGTTGTGAGTGAGGTGCGCCGCAACTCTTCAGGCGGGCTCTGGCGCGGAACTGCGTAAATATGCGCTGCCGCATACACACTCAGGCAAAGCGGAACAACGGCCACCACCCCCAGAACCACATAGGGCAGCCCGGCAATTTGGCCTGGTACCCCGCCTACGACCGCTGCCCCGAGCAACAACGCGAGCGCATCGGTGAGGACCAAAAGCACTGTTACTAAAAGAGGCTTACAGTGAACCTTAAGCCCGAGGAGTGAGGGGGACTCCCGCACCTGCTCAACCAGACTCATCCGCTGCTCAGCAATTGCGGCGAGAAGCTGTTTTTGCGTTACTAATGCCTGAGTGATTTCACGTGATGTGCAGGCCCCCATGCGACGCAGGATGGCCCCCACGTGCCCGCCTTGCTCACGCTGTAACCGCAGCGCCTCTCGCAAGTGCGCTGCCGTGATCGCCTCGCTCTTCAGGAGGAGTTGACCTATCTCGTACCCTCGGCGCTTACGCCGCCTGTAGAAAGCAGGCTGCCCTACGTGCGGCACTTCACCGCTTGGCATCGGCACGATCCCAGGTCAAGAGAAGAACCCCGAGACTCAAATGTTAACAAGCCGACCCACCCAACTCGTCCGCGCTGACTGGACAGCGGCCCGCGCCACTTCTCGGAGCAAATTGGCCTCAATTCCGCGCGCCTCAACCTGCAGAGGCGGCCCCAGCTGAAAGCTGCCTACGTTCGCATCATCCAGAATGCGGGTGGCCTCGTACAAACCAGCGGACAACCGCGTGATGCGATAGGTTGTACCGGCGACTAGAACCATTCCTTTAACGGCGCGCATTGGAATAACACTCCTCAGATTCAGCTCGGGAGCCTAGCGTCATTGGCCGATAATGTGAAGGTGTTTTCAGGAGAAAGCCTCTGTCGAACGCACTTGTATGACTACGTATGATTGGGCAAGGACGGGAACTTAGTAGCGTGACAGTAGACGCACTCGACGCAAGCCTGAATACTTAAACTCTCGCGCTCGGGTCCGAAATAGGAGGAAGTTTGGGGAGCGGGCACCCCCATGCCCTGAGAGGCACTGCTTGCCGCCTCAAGATTGTTGCCGTCCTGATACATAGCGAGCCGGACAGTTTGCACTCGGTGGACATGGGTAGTACATTGTCCGCCATGGGGATCCTTGCACTTAAGTCGCCCGCACTCGGTGTGATCTTAGTCGCGTCGGTCACGTCAGTCGCGTCACTCGGATGGCTGAGCGGTTGCTCCTCTTCCAACAATGGCGCGGGCTCACCCGCTGACTCGGCGCTAGGCGGTCAGCCGCTAGGCCTTGGCGGCGCACAACTTGGCGGGACATTAAACAACGGTGGAAATACAAGCGCAGGCGGAACGCCGTCGGGCTTGGGTGGTGCCGTAACGGGAGGCTCGGCGTCCCTTGGGGGTTTTGGTGCCGGCACAGGCGGCGGCTCGAACAGCGGCGGCAGTTCTGCGTTGGGCGGCTCGAGCAGCGGCGGCTCGAACAGCGGTGGCAGTTCTGCGTTGGGTGGCGGGAGTGGTGCTGAAAATATCGGCGGCGGGAGCGGTGCAGCGGGCGCAGCGGGCGCTGGCGGCTCGGCGCCGGTCATGTGCAGCCCCGAGAATTCAACGTGTCAGATAACAGGAACCTGTTGTGGCGGAGAGTGTGTTGAGCTCGCTCGGGCGAGCAACATCCGGCATTGTGGGTCCTGCGGGAACGCCTGCTCGGCCACAGATTTTTGCTCCTCCGTAGCAGGACAGCCCAGCATTGCGTGCTTGGGCGCCACCCTCAAAAATTTGTGCGCCAACGCTGCAGTCGCAGGGGTCACGAATGGATTCACGGTTGACGACGCTGCGAGCTCTGTCTTAGTCGCGGCCCTTCACACCGGATGTGCGCCACAACCGGTCAATCGAATGGTCCAGCAGGGAGCCACCAACGTGGTGGATTCCGTCACTGGCAAACCACTGATTGGGCCGGGGGAGCTGCTCGTGGCTGCGGGGGGCGACTCAACCAATACGCTGGTGCGCTACCTGAACAACCTGCGCATTACGCCGATTTACAATGAGGGGTTTAACTTTCGTCGTAGCAAGGATCAAAGCCTAGTGCAGGCTGTGTCAAACCTCACTGCTAACCACGACTATTTAGTGATCCAGGCCGTTCGCGATCCTGCGACCGGCACTCTGGTTCTTGTCGCGTATGGCTGGGACCAAGCGGGCACCACCGCCGCTGCGTGGTTCTTCGCGAACGTGATGATGCCTACACTCTCAAGTTACACGGACACCTGGTACGTTTATGAGTGGACGGATCAGGGCGCGGACAGCATGCCCGGCAGCGCTGCCGAATTCCGACTTATCCAATCCGGCAACTGAAGATCTATAGCGGCTGAGGCGCGAGACGATACGTGAGAAGCAGCGCACCGAACCAAACCGGTGGCGTTGAAGTTGCAGTTCGGAAATCCTGCCATGTGCTGCCAACGCTAAGCGCACCGCTGAACTCTTCGGTGACTGCGTAGCTCGCTTGGGCCGTGCCACCCAGCGCCAAAAACCGATTCGCAGAGTTCTCGTCTAAGGATGAGGTACCGGCTGAGTTGAGGGATAGTGTGAGCGGCCCTCGGGTGCGCACACCCGTGAGCGACCAAGTTGCACGTGAGTCGATGGTACCGCTCACCCGATCCACTTGGGGCGCTACCCCGAGTGAAAGAGAGACACTGTGGCGTACGCGGCGGCGCGGCTGCTGGAGCGATACTGAAACACTGCCAACCGGCAACACGCTTGTCGGGTTTCCCGCCGGGTCAACGCTCTCAGTGTACGCCAGCCCTGCGCCAATATCACCATTCACGGTAGGCGAGAAGCGATGCGACCAAGACTCCGTCCCGCTCAAGATGCGAGCGTTTGTGTTCTTCGTAGTGGTGAGCTGCGCACTCAACGACGAGGTCAGTGTGTCGTTGCGCGAGACAATTGTTCCCAGGCTCACGCCGGCACCGACTTGATCTTGCCGCGGGTAAAGCGCTCGCGCGGATGTGTCGAGGCCTGAGCCAAAACTGTAGCCGAGCGTTTCGGAAAGCGTGAGGCGGTGGGATAAGACATGGCCAAGTGCCACCGAGCTGCTGGAGTTCGCGTAGCGGATGGGCTCATCATACGCCGCTGTGATCAGCGTGGGCTGTGCGAGGATCGCGAGCGCTTCATTGGGGTCGGCGGCTGGCATCGCATCCGCTGCTTCTCGGGCCGGCTCCGGCACAGGAGGCGCAAAGATGGCGGGCACGCGGAGGTTCTGAGTTCCATAGCTGCCGCTTTGGCTCAGAGTGAGCTGGGCTCTGCGAAAGGCAATGCTCGATTGGGCATTGACCGTATGGGTAACACTCGGCGAGCCAGGCGGAGAGCCAGCGAAGTCGTTCAGAGTTAGCTGTGGGTAATACCCGAGCGTCCAAGCGACACGCTTTTGCCGGAGTGCCAGCGTGAGCCCCGGAGCCATTTCTGCATCCAGGCTGACAACATCCGCGGCCAGGCGTGAGCGGAGCGCGGCAGAATCTTCAACCGAGAAGCTGAGCGCCTGCGCGAGAATGGATGCTAGCCAAATGCCCATGCCAAGAGAGCTTCGCGCGCACTACTCAACCACAATCACGTCGCCGTTAACCAAAAGAAACGTGCGCGCAGCTGGCTCGCCCGTTGCGAGCTCTTCGTACGTGAAACGAATGCGCTGGCTGTCGCGCAACACGAAGATCGCACTATCATCAGCAAATTCGGTGAGCCCACCGGCCTCAGCCAAGCCTTGAAGCAGCGTTGCTGGCGGCTCGAGCGCCAAACGCCCATTCCGGCGAACCTCACCGAAAGCGGTGACTCGCAACTTGAATTCATCAATCACAACAATCACCTGAGGGGCTGCAACAAATGGCGTCAAGCGCTGCTTCAGATCCTCCGCCACCACCTCCGGTGCCCGGCCTGCCATCGGGAACTCACCGAGGAGCGGCACAGCAAGCTTGCCATTCGGCCGCACCTGCCCCTGAATCGACATTGGATCCTGCCCAAAGACGCGCACGCTCACCTTATCCCCCGGCTGAATCAATTCGCCTGGGCCTACCGGAGGCAGGGCACGATAGTGGCGACCCCATACGTAACTCCCGCTCGGCCCGCACGCCCAAACACCCGCAACCAAGATGAGGGCCGCTCGTCCGGATAAACACGCCACAAACCGTAAGATGCCTGAAGAGACCACAAGAGTTCCGCCAATCAGGCCACAAAACGCCGAACTCCGCAACCGGCGAGGGCGAGGCGCACGTGTGAAGTTCAGGCTGGCTCCCGAATTAGCTTGCCCAGCGTCAGAAACGGTCGGCACGATTCACGGTTGATGGAACCAGAAGCCCAGGAGCTGGAAGAGCCTTCCGATGAGGATGAGGGAGGCGGAGGCGTCGGAGCCGGAGAACTTCTCACATTTGTGAGCGCCGCCTGTCGGCGGCATGTCGCGCTGGCAGTGCTGGTTGCGCTGTTTATCGGAGTGCTTGGCGTCACCATCGCGCTCTTGTTGCCTCCGCTCTTCGAGGCTAGGGGTAAAATCCATGTGGAGCTCAGCAGCAACAACGTTCGGACGCTGAGCAATCCGGGCGGAGGAGCCGCTAACCCGGATCCATTTTCCGACGCCTCAGACATTATTCTGTCAAAGAGCAACCTGCTGGAGCTCGTGCGCACTGCCAAGCTTGCGGACCAATGGGATGCCACGCGGGGCGCTAAAGGGCGTGCACTAGATTGGATTCGCGCCTCGCTGCTTGGCCCAACTTCGCTGCGAGACAAAGAGAACGCCTTGGCGGGAATGCTGGAGCAACAGCTCCAGGTAGTTCCAGAGGGCCGCTACACGATGAGCCTCCGAGTCTACTGGGGTGAACCGTTAATGGCTGCCAAGCTCGTTGCGGTGGGAATGGATCGTTTCTTGGATCGGCGTCTAGCTAGCGAAACTGCGGCAATCCGCACGGCCATCGATCTTTTGGAGAACCAATTCAAAAAGGCCACCGATGACCTCGGTCCTGCGCTCGAAGCGGTTCGCCACGCCACGCTCGCGCTCAGAGACTCCGGCAGGCCAACAACGCCAGAAGTTCAAAAACCTGACGCGCATGCCGAGCGGCGTGTGCCGGAACCCGTGGTGGTGGCACCCGTGGCACCGGATCCTCAGCTCGGCGTTGCCCTGGGCGACGTCCGGCAAAAAATGAACGACATCCAGAGCGCTTGGCAGCAACGCCTGCAGGCCGTGCAAACGCAACTCTCAGAGCTGCGTGGGGTGTACGGGCCTTCCCACCCGACCGTACTTCAACAAGTGCGGCGCGTCGAGGAAGCATCTGTGGAGCCCGCGGAGCTCGCGCACTTGCGCGAAGAAGAACGCCGCCTTTCAAGTCTGCTACGCGAGTCTCCGAGCGCCGCCCCCGGAGGCGCGAACCGGACTCAATACCGGGGTGTCGGCGGCGAAAGGACACCCAGCCCACTCATCGCCGCGGCCACCGATTCTCCGGAGCTCACCACCGCGCACTCTCAGTTAACAGCACGCCTGGACAGCTACAACGAGATCAAGAATCGTATGAACGGCGCGCAGCTCGAGCTCAATTCCGTGCAGGAAGCCTTTAAGCTGCGCTACAAGATCCTGGATAAGCCCGAGCCGCCGCGGAAGCCTCTGAAGCCCAATCGCCCGCTCTTGATTGCGGCTAGCCTGGCCGCGGCCTTGCTGATTGGCTTTCTCGCGGGCGGGCTAAGGGAGTTCTTCTCTGGACGCTTTGTCGATGTCTGGCAGATCCGCCAACTAGGGCTACCGCTTTTGGCCGAAGTGGGCCCTCCCGGCGAGCCTGAAACGTAAAATGCTGCTCGCACTCGACGCGCTTGTGTTCCTGGCCGGGCTGCCCTCGCTTGCCGCCAGCTTCTATTTATTTGCGTTGGCAGCCTTGGCGCGGAAGAGCACGGGGCATCGAGTTCGCACTGCGACGCCCACTTTCGCGGTGCTCGTGCCCGCGCACAATGAAGAGCGAGGCATCGCTGAAACCATCGAAAGTCTTAAGACGCTCGTTTACCCGACTGATCGCTTCCAAATCATCGTGATCGCGGACAATTGTTCGGACAAAACAGCTTCACTGGCCCGAGCTTCGGGCGCGCGCGTGCTGGAGCGAATCGACCTGAGCCAGCGTGGCAAAGGCTTCGCGTTGAAGTACGCCTTCGACACGCTCAGCGCGGAGGGCGTGTTTGACGCCTATGCGATCATCGATGCCGATACTTCAGTTTCGCCAAATCTGCTCGATGCCTTTGCTCTGGAGCTCGAACACGGCGCTCACGCCGTCCAAGCTCACTACACAGTGCGAAATCCTCAGGTGTCCTGGCGCACACGCTTGATGACACTGGCGCTCACCTTGTTCCACGGCGTGCGTTCACTCGGCCGCGAACGCCTTCAGCTTTCGGTCGGCCTCCGCGGCAACGGGATGTGCTTTTCGAAAGAGCTGGTGCGTGTGGTGCCGCACGCGGCATTTTCCATTGTTGAGGACCTTGAATATGGTATCCAGATCGGCCTCCAAGGCTACCGCGTGCACAACGCAGCCAACGCCTGTGTGTACGGCGATATGGTGGCCAATGAGCGGGATTCTCGCAGCCAACGTCAGCGTTGGGAGGCCGGGAGGCGGGCCATTGCACGCGAGTATGGGCCGCGCTTGATCGCCGAAGGGCTGCGGAAACGCAGCCTCTTGCTCTTTGATCTGGGCATAGATGTCTTGTTGCCGCCGTTGGCTTCCTTGGTGGCGTATGTTTGCCTTGGCAGCCTGATTTCACTCAGCTTGATCGTGTTTTTTGGTCAAGGCCTTTGGCTCTTTGCTCCCTTTGGGCTCGCCACGTTCGGCATCGTCTTCTATGTGCTCTCGGGTGTGGTCCACTCGGGGCTTGGCGCCCGCGCGCTTCTAGATTTGCTCTGGGCACCACCGTACATCGTTTGGAAGCTAGCGATTCGCGCGCTGGGCCTCGGCGCCCCGGGAGCTGAATGGGTGCGCACCAACCGCGAAAAGCCTGGCTCGAATCAGTAACGCCGTTGCCCAAAGCGATGATTGAAACTCACGCACAAACTGGCTAGGCTCCGGAATTACTGTGGTGAACTACGTGTTCCGAGCATTTGCGACGGTCTCAGTCTTGGGCCTTTCTTTGTCGGGATGTTCAGGCAGCGGAAGTTCACCAACGCCAGCTGCAAGCTCGATTCCAACCTCTGGCACGTCAACTCCCACCGCCTCGGGCACTCCGCATGGAAGCCCAGCACCGCGAGATGCCACGCCATTTGGACCCGTCCACGCTGGCAGCTTTCACATCGGCCCCGTTGATTTCGCCGAGACCATGTGGCCGAACTCCTGTGCACCCTATCCCGCTCAGGTTGCAAACGCCGAGGGAGTGTACCTGGCGGGCGTCGACGTTAGCTTGAATGGTGATGGCAGCCTGTGCGATGCGTGCGCACTCGTCACAACGCGGCTCGGAAAGACAGCTCTCGTGCGCATTGTTACCACAGGGGTTTCCAAAAATTCTGGGGATATGGACCTTAGCACCGAAGCCTACAACGCGATCCATGAAGACGATCCGCAAGGCACGTCCGCGAATCCTCGGCCGATGACCTGGCAACTCGCGAAGTGCTCCGCTGGCTCAAAGATCTTGTTGCAGTATCAAACCGAAGCAAACTCTGACTGGACGAGCCTGTGGGTGCGTGCCGCACGCCTGCCCATCCAAAAGCTCGAAGTGAAAGGCCCTAAGAGGCCCGCGTTCACGGCTCTAGAACGGGCCGCTGATGGCACTTTTACCGATAGATCGGGCTTCGGCGAGGGCAGTTTCGATCTTCGGGTAACCGGAACCGACGGGCAAACTGTGGTGGAGACCTTTCCGAACTTCCCGGCCGGCGGTGTCGTGGAAATGAAGTCACAGTTCCAGTGACTTCTGAGGCAGCCGGAACTGGCGAGGGTGCGCTCGCGGCGCGCAACGCCGTGAAACTGGGCTCGTCGTTGCTGGTAACCTGGGCTGTTGCGCTCATCGTCCGCTTTCAGTTGCCCCGCTACTTGGGGCCAGAGTCCTTCGGTGAGTATAGCTTCAGTGAGAGCTTGGCAGGCGCACTCACGGTGACGCTCACGCTCGGCGTTGATAGTTATGCCCAACGTGAGCTGCCGGTGCGCCCCGAGCACGCTTCGGACTACTTTGGTTCAGTGCTCTTGCTGCGTGCGGCGATGATGCTGCCACTCGCCGTTGCGATGTGGTTCGGCACCAAAGGAGCGGGCCACACGGCGAATATCGCGGTGCTCACGCTGATCTTTGGCGCGATCTGTTTCGTGCAAGCCCTCAACTCATCGTTCGCCTGCATGCTCCAAGCTTCGAGCCAGGTGGGTGCTCTCGCGATTCAGAATGTGGTGTCCAAGTTGCTCTGGGGCATGGGCCTGATGGCGCTGATCGTGCTGAAGGCTCCACTCCTCATGCTGGCAACACCTTTCTTGGTATCCGAGCTGATTAAGGCGTGGGTTTTGTTCCGAGCAACACGCCGTGCGATCGGCCTACGCCTTCGCGTCAATTTCGGCATATTGAAGCCTATTTTGAAGGCCTGCGTCCCTTTCTATCTCAGCATGGTGGCTGTGGCTCTGGTGAACCGAGTTGATCTCACGCTGCTTGGGTTTCTGTCCGATCGGACCGAGCTTGGTTGGTACGGAGCAGCCCAGAATCTCGCGGGGTTGGCGATGTTGCTCACACCGCTTATCAGTTGGGTCTTCATGCCGCTGCTTGCACGCGCCAATCATCGCTCAGAAGCCGAGTTCTTTGCGCTCTTGCGCCGTGCCATTGAAGGCCTTCTCGTGGCGGCGATTCCGGTCACGATGGTGCTGGGCCTCGGGGCGGAGCTTTGGATCCGCCTGGCTTTTGGCGCCGCGTTCGCACCTGCAGCTCATTCGTTGCGTTTTTTGGCACCCATCTTCACAGCCACCTATCTGACAATGCTGCTCGCCAACGCACTCATCGTTGCCAACAAAGGCTGGCAGCTCACGTTCATTACGTTCAGTGGACTGGTGTTTCAAATGCTGATGATCCCCGCGCTTGTTTCGGTCACTAGCGGAATGGGTCCTGGAGGCGCAGGGGTTGGGACCGCAATTGCCGTCACCTGCATGGAGGTTCTCACCGCCATTGCCTTGTTCTGGTTTGTAGGAAAAAGGTCGGTTGATCGCCAGAGCCTGTATTGCATTGGGCTATCTCTGGGGATCGCAGCAGGGGTCGCGTTTCTCGATCGATTCGCCTTGGCCGACCTCAACGCCGTTCTGCGGCTCGCGATCGACTGCGCGGTTTATGTGACACTCGCGCTTGGCTTCAAGGTCGTGCGCCTGCGCGATATCAAGAGCGCCGTTGCTCTGATCCGCGCGCAGCGGCAGACGCCTGCCACTTAGTCCGGATCATTCGCGCCCGCTGCGCCAGATTTTCTCGGCGTGATCACGACCTCAGCGGGACGCACTAAGGAATAGGCAGGCACCGAATGCGTGAGCACCGCTCCGGCCATGATCTTGCTGCCTTCACCCACCGAGATCGGGCCGAGCAGCGTAGCACCGGGCCCCACGTGCACGTCGCGGCCGAGTGTGGGTGCGCCCACCTGGCGTGTGATCGGATCCACTCCGTGACCCAATGTGACGTTTTGGGAAAGGATGCAACCTGGCGCAACGCTCGCATCCTTGCTGATCACGAGCCCATTGCCATGCACCAACGAAACCCCTGGTTGAATGTCCGCCTTCCAGTGGATCTCCGCGCCGTACGCGTGGCGGAGCAACCTCGACACTACTTGGGGCAAAACGGGCACCTCGGCCGCTTCCAGCCCTTGCATCACGCGGATCACACCCAGCATTTGAAGTCCGATCTTCGTGACCAGATCTTGAGGCAAACGCCCCGCCTCAATCGCATCTTGATGATACTTCTGACGGTAGCGGCGCCGCGAATTGAAATCCGATAGGATAGCGCTGCGGGCGAGAGCGAAACCGAATTTTAGGCGCATTGGTCCTCTCCATCGGGCTTCGGCTGGCGACGCGAACGAACTTGATACTGGAGCGCACGCAGCGCCAAATACGCGGCTGTCTTCTTCATGGGCCAATCTCCAAAGATTGCAATTCTCGGTAACGCCCGGCCGCTTCCGAGATCAGCGGTAGCATGCGGCCGTGGTTCGGTAGACCAAATGTGCGCGTAGCCGGCCTCGCCCGCGAGAGCGACGTGTTCTTCGGTGAATTCAGAGCGGGGCGTGCCAAAAGGAAATGCAAACTCGCACGTTTGACCAAACAGCTGTTCAAACTCCGCCTTGGATTCAAGAAGGTCTTGCCTGGCATCCGCGAGGCTCAGGCCAGTTTGCCGGAAGTGGCAGTTGGTATGATTGCCCAACGTTACGCCTGACAATTCAGCGAGACGTCGACATTCCTCGACACTGGCGAGCTGGCACTCGGGCGCATCGGCGAGACCCCGCAAATCGGATCTTAGATTCTCTGCCGAGACGTCGTAGGCACCCGCAAACGGATCACGATTCGCGGCGCCCTCGGGCAAATCCCAGCGAAAACCCGCACGAGCAGCGAGCTTTCGAGGGCACACGAACACGAGCCAACGCACGCTCGGCCACCGCGAGCAGCGTGAAGTGACGTACTCCGCCGCGTCGCGGTAACCGTCGTCAAAAGAAATTGTCAGCCAGCCGTCTTCGTTTCTGGGGCAAGCCGAAAGTAGGAGCGTGATCAGCGCGTCCAAATCCGCGGCCGCACTCGTGGTTGCGGAAAGTGCGAGGGTAGCATTCGAATATAACTGCACCCGGTGTAAACACAAAGCCAGACGCACTCCGCGGAGCGTGCGCCCGAGCGTTGCCTGAAGCACCCTCTCCGGCAGCAAAGGGTGAACATCGAGGAGTCGAGAAACCGATGAGCTCTGCATCTCATTTCACTTGAACCAAAAACGCCCAATGCTAGCAGGCGGCTCCTGCACTGCCAACCGGTTTGGCGGGTATGCCCACTACCACGGTGTCTGGCAGGACATCGGAAAGCACCACCGCGTTGGCTCCAATTTTCGAGCGCGCTCCCACGCGAACTGGCCCTAAAATCCGCGCCCCACAGCCCACCACGACGTCTTCTTCGATGATGGGGTACCCATTGTCTTTGGCTGTGCCGACCGTGTTATTCCCCATGAAGCTCACTCGTGCGCCCACTTTGGCGTTGCCACCGATCACTACCCCCAGCGTGTGCACGAAATAAACGCCGGGCCCCAGCTCCACATCCTTGCCGATTTCAATTCCGAAGACCGCCATCTGAGCCATACGCAACATCCGATTAACACCTGGGATGTGGAAGCGCCTCGCCTGTTCGCGTGCGCGCGTGAGGGCGAGCACGCTGAAGCCATCTAATGCCAGAGACTTCGCAAAGCTTTTCGCATCCGTGGCCCCCTGGGCAACGCGGGAAAGTTCAACAATATCTTGAATGAGGCTCTGCAAAGCTCAAGCAGCTTGCCACACGCCAAACTGCGAAGCTAGCCAACGTCTTCCGACCTGATTCCGCGGCATAGATCTTGAGTAAGGTTGAGCATCCCCAAGTGCTCCCAAACCTGTCCGTGACCTCTATCTACCTGAAGTGCAAGAAGCTCAGAGTCGAATAACCTGGCGCGCCCGCCTCGGGCTAGCGGCCGACATCCGCGCCTATCGACGCTCCAACCAACGTGCGCCAAACTCTCCGGCTCCGGGTGACGATCCAGAAAAAAGATAACTCACGATAGCCGTTTCTGCCCTGTACGCCGACAACACCCGATCGATCGCGGCCTCGCTCCCGGAGCGACCGAGCACCGCGACTGTCCCGCCGCTGCCACCACCCGTGATCTTCGCTCCGAATAGGCCAGCATGGATGCCCTCGCGCCGCACCAACTCCACCAGCAGATCAGTGTTTGGCGAACCGAGCCCGCACGTGCCGTAGCTTGCGTGCGATTGATACATCAACTCGCCGAGCAGCTGCCATGACTCCAAATTCTTGGCCCCCGCCCTCAGCAGCGCACGAAAGCATCTGGCCCGATAGTTCTCAAAGATCGGATGGGCTGTAGCCGCAGCCACAGGATAACTTGTATCAGGCAGGACGGTCGTGACTGCGTCGCGGGTTGTCCCATAGCGTTCAATGAACTTGAAGCCGCTCAGCTCTTGCGGCAGCTCCCCGGTGTACCGACTCAGGAACTCGCTCGGTGCGATGTTCGCGAGGTGAGCTCCGGCTCCTCCGTGCTGCTCCGTTGCGGGCTCGGCTTCGAACCCGAGCTTGACGTTGATGATACGCTGCCCCATGAATGCAGCAACCCGAACCTGTGTGTAATCAGCACCCGAGACGGCATGGCGCACACCGGAATCGATACCCCACAAGCAAAGCTCGTCCGGTAGCCTGAGCGTGCCCAGCACCTCTGCCGGCTGGCACAAAAGCTCCAGCAATTCGCCTGATTTCCCGAGCGAACACGTCATCTGGTCCATGATGCCGCAGGGCGCACCCACCACGAGATTCTCGGCTTTCTGACACAAGATCGCGATGCGATCGGGCTCAAGCGAGCGACCCAAAACTCCGAGCAGGGAGTTCATGCTCGCGACTTCAAGCGCCGCTGATGAGCTCACACCTTTCCCTTCGGGCACGAGCGAAAACACTAAGAGCGATAAGCCGTGCGGGAGCTCCATGCGCAATTCGTGAAGCAGCACCAAAAGCACGCCCACCACGTAGCCTGCCCAGGCGTGCTCACGATTCGCTTTGAAGTACGCGTGTGCCTGCTCGCACGTCGAAAATCGACCGCCTTCAAAGTCACTTTTCGGAAACTCAAAATACCTCAACACTCCGGTGGTGGCATCCAGCGTCGCTATCCGTATCCGAGGCTCCGCTGTCGCTTGGGTCGCGACAAACGCCGCCTCCTGAAGTGGCATTTCTAACACCAGCGCTCCCGAATAGTCGGCAATCCCCCCTAAAACATCCAGCCTCCCGGGGGCTCGCCCGAGGGCAACAGGCAGCCGACTGTCGAAGAGTGATCGCGCTTCAACGGATTCGTGTTCAGCCAGGCCTTCCAGTGCATTCAAGAAGCGAGTGCCTCCCGACCAGTCTGATGCACCTGAAAACGTGAGCATCACTATACCTCGATGAAGCGGCGCTCGCGCAAAATGCTGAGCAATACCGGCTCAACCTGAGCGCAGAGGCTCGCATTCGCATACCCCGCCCAAGCGACGGGTGTCGTCACGTCGAGCGGTACCGACAGCGGCTCCCCATTGGCAGCTCGAACGATCACTCCCAGCTCCTCGGCGATCAGAGCCGTGCAGATGTCGTACGGGTGGCAGTACATAGCGCTCGGCAAACCACGCTCACGCAGCACCGGCGCCATGAGTGGCCGAAGATCCGCCACAAAGCGATCATGGCCCACCATCAACTCGTGAAGCTGCCCACCTGTGCTGGCGTATTGGTCCTCAAAACACGCTGCACGCCCGGCTTTGGGGGCGCCCAAAACGCGCGCCACCAGCTCCTCATCCATCGCTGCCAACACATCCCGAGCCCCCGGAAAGAAACGCGTGAGCATCGCGTAGCCTTGCTCGATGCTGTGCGCCCGCGAGGGATTCACTTTCAACATCTGAGTGGCGCCGGTCAGCCGATTGAAGCGCCGAGCCTCTGCACCCTGGCCCCGTGTGGCCCAAAATACATCGCTCAGATGCTGTTTGATCAGCGGGATCTCGGTCTGCAACGCAAACTCAATATCCTGGAGCGTCGTGCCTGGGCCGCGATTCGGCGCGACACCGGTGAGCACCCACGCACTGCGCTTTTGGTACATGAGCCCTCGCGTTCCATCGATGGGATCCACGATCACGCGCCACTTGAGAGATTCTCTGGGCTGATCTTCGGGCAAGCACAGGCCTTTTTCCGGCAAACCTTCGGCAATGAGCAAGAGCCCTCCCAAACGCTTGGCGTGCGGAGCTAGCTTGGCATGCAGCAGTGCTTCGCTCACTTTGTCGATAGCGAAGATTGTGTCCGCGACATCGTTATCGTCCGCAATCGCTGAGACGGCTTCAACGCTTTCGGTTTCACAGGCCTGCACCACCGCGGAACGGATGGCGTCGTGCAATTCCGAGAGGACTGGTAAAAAAGCTGAGGCTTCCACGCTTAGCGTTCCTTTACACCGCTCAGTGACTTGTAGTGTTCGGTGGCAAGGGAACGCAACTCTTCAGCCTTTTGTTCGGGTGAAGTATCGCTCACGAAGTTGCCGCCACCGATTTCTGGGCCCGCTAGATACTTGAGCAAGGTGGGCTTTCGGAGCGGCGGATGGAACTCAATGTGAAAATGATAGTTGGGATAACTCTGACCATCGGTCGGTGCCTGGTGCAGCACCATCACGTAGGGCAGGGGCATCCGCCACAGGTTATCGAGACGCACGAGCGCAAGCTTCAGGATCCGCGCGAAGCCATCGAGCTCGGCTGGTGAAAGATCGACCAGGCTCGCGTGCGACGCTTTAGGTGCCACGTACACCTCGTACGAATAGCGTGCAAAATACGGCACAAAGCTGAGTGCGTGCTCATTTTCGTCGAGCACACGCCGCCCATCTTGCTTCTCGCTCTGGATAATGTCGGCAAAGAGCGACCTGCCGGTGGCACTCTTGTGGGTTGCCGTGGCCTGCACCTCAATCTCGGTCGCCTTAAAGATAAAGTTCGTCGCGTAAATCTGGCCGTGTGGATGCGGGTTTGAAACGCCCACCACATCCCCTTTGTTCTCGAAGCACAACACGTGATTCACGTGCGGTAGTTCGCCGAGCGTCTGATACTCTGCCTGCCAAGTTCTCATTAACGCCAGGAGCTGGTCGTGTGAAAGCTCGGCCAAGGTCAAATCATGACGCGGCGTGTAACACACAACTTTCGCATGGCCCTCCGCTGAGCGAGCCTGAAAGATGCTGTCCACGGGGCTCGCAACACTTGGTGCGCGCCGGCCAACACAGGGATGATCGTTATCGAAAACGAACACCCCGTCGTACGCCGGATTGCTGGCACCGCTGATCCGTGAATTCCGAGGACACAGGTAACAATCTGGAAGGTAGCGCGGTAAGAGTGCAGCCTTCGGGGCCACCTCCTCTCCAATCCAAGGTCGATCTTGCCGGTGGGCGGCCACAACTACCCACTCTTGGCGCAACGGATGCCAGCGTTCTTCCCATGTCATATAATATGTCAATCGTTGACGCAAAAATGCGCGCGACAGCAGAAAAGGGAGATAAGGAGCGGCTTGTTGGCGAAGCCAGCTGAATGCCTGGCCTGTGCAAAACGCCTAGCTAGGATGACCAAGCGAAACTCCGAATCCAAGGGGAAGTTTGTGCTTTGGTGTGCCAGATCCAGCACCGAGGGCGCCCTGGATCCTGTTCCAGCGGTTGCGGCGCCGAGCATGCTTACTATCTTGTGTTCGACTACAACCGTTGCGTGCGCGCGGAACCAAACCTCCACGACTGTTCACCTCAAAAAAAGCTCTCAAGATCTATGCCGCTGGATCAGGGCCGGAATGAAGGCGTTGCTTATTGGCCCACTCCCTGACTTGAGCTAGGGTCCTGAGACCCCGCCTTTGACCACTCCGGAATTGCCCAACACCCAGGCTCTTGCCCTACGTCCGCCCTCCTCGGTCGAAGCCTGGCGAACGCACGATTGGGAGCGGCTGTGGCTCGCGATTCAGAACCGTCCGTGGGGAGCGCTCGCGCTAGTGCCCGCTGGGCGCGGTAGCTCAAAAACCTTCACGCTTGATGTCGCGGTGGCCCTAGCAAGAACAGGCATGGTGCACCTCGGCCGTCAGATCCACGTGGCCGACGGCACCAATCTTTCACTTCAAAGCAACGCTCAATTTATTGCTCAGGTGCGCGCAACGATGCAGTCGGGGCCCGTGATCTTGGCGCTCGCGCCCACCGCTGAGAATCCGGTAACGGTGCCACTTGCGCGGAGCGCTGATTTCGCCGTGCTCTGTGCGAAGGTGGGTGAAATGCGCGTGAGCGACGCAAAAAAAACGATCCAAGCCGTGGGCAAACAGAAATTCTTAGGATCCGCAGCTTTCCGCTAACGGCGTGTGCACGCGCGCACAACGTCGCGCACGCGAGTCACGTTGTTCATCTGCACCAGCTGCTGCTCAGGAATGCTGATGTTGAAGCGCTCTTCAAGCGCCATCACCAGCCGTAGCTGCCCGAGCGAATCCCACTTAGGAATATCGCCCATACCCCACGCCATTTGAACTGGCCCCGAAAGCCCGAAGGTGGTCGAAATCACTTCGGCGATTTCTGGCTCCAATTCGCCGGTATTTCCTTCACCTGTGGCGGCAAGCTCGGCACCTCTTGGGCGCGCCTCGGAGGGTGGAGGCAGCTCCTCGGACAAAGCTTCCCACTCCGGGGAAGCTTTGGCTTGTGAGGCGAAGCTCGCCAGAGAAACGCTGACGGCTTGGCCAGCAGCCTGTGCCGGCATAAAAATGCTGGTGTCTTCTAAGGCCGCCCAGCCAAGCGCGCTGGGATCTTCTGGGTTGATGGCTCGCAACACGCGTGCAGGAACGCCACCGGCAACAACCCCACTCGGGATATTCCCGGAAACAACGCTACCCGCAGTGATCACGCTACCTTTACCGATCCGCGAACCCTTCAGCACCGACACGCGACCCGCCAACCAGACATCCTCCTCGATCACGATCGGCGCGCTCGGTCGCAGATCGCGATTATTCGCGCTGTGATAATCCGAATCCATAATGATCGAGTACGGACCAATCCGCACACGGTCGCCAATCTGCACCCGTTCATGGGCCGAAATGGCAGCACCAAAGTTGATATTCACGGAGTTCCCGATGTCGAGCACGCCTTCGTGACCGGTGACCAGGTGCGATTGCACAAACAGCGACACGAAATTGAAGTCATCACCAATCACGATTTTGCCAAGATTCTCGATGAAGGGCTTGCCCCGAACCCGCGCACGCGCACCCACGCTCGTGCAATAACGCAAGTAGCGCGACGAGAGCGCGAGGCCCTCAGCGTAGCGCAATGCTTTCCGCAACAGAACGTTGGGCGGAAGCCGTTCGCGATCACGTCCGAGCTTGCCCAAAACTTGGTCGAGGAGCTTCATGCTGAGAAAGCCTCCGCCATCGCAACCAGCGTCTTGCGCGCACCAGTAAAGGGCCTCCGCCCGTGTGACACCTGCATATTATCCAGCATCAGCACGTCGCCCGCTTCCCAGGGAAAAGCTAGCTCTGCTTGAGCATAGGCGGCACGGATCTCAGCCAAGACCTCGGGCTCAATCGCAGTTCCATCGCCGTAGAAAGAATTCCGCGGCACACCGAGTTCGGTGTAGCGCTTCAGCAGGAACCCCCGAAGCGTTGGCTCCAGGTTGCTCACATGAAAAAGATGCGCCTGATTGAACCACACCATTTGCCCTTTGGACGGATGACGAATCATCGCTTGGGCCAAGGCACGTGTTCGGAGCACACCCTGCTCCAACCATTCGAATCCAATATCGTGCGACGAGCAGTACGCCTCCAGTTCACTTTCCGTGTTCACGCCGTAAACCTCCTGCCTAGGCAGATCGATACCTTTCCGAAAATTACGGACGTAGAGCACACCGAGCTCAGCGAAACGCTCACGCGTCTTTGGAGAGATCAGTTCGTAGACTTTCATGGCGTCGCAAATCGGCGTCTCGCCGCCAGTTTCGGCCGCAATTTGGGAGTAAAACCACACATAGCTTGGCCAAGTCTTGGTGTACGCCATCTCACAGTGCAGCGGGATGGTCGCTTCGGGCGGATATTCCGTGGAGGTGTAGACTTCGCCTTCAACGTGCGAACGCGGTGTTGAGCGTTCCGTGTAAGGCAAGAGCTCATGCGTCAGCAGCCGACAGAATTGATTGAACACGGCCGGTGATTCGACGCGGAAGCCGCGAAAGAGAATGGCTCCGTGCTCGACGGTTGCGCTGCGGATCTTTTCACGCTCGCGTTCGGCAAACCCGAGGAGATCCACGTCTCCGTGCTCGGGCCGAACCAGCGCTGGCAGTGATTCATGGTTGCTGAGCTTTTCGATGATCATGAGGGGGGTTCTCCGAAACTTGAGCGACGTGCTAGTTGAGCGCGAGCTGCCACTGGCGCGCTATTTCTTGGGCAATCAACGGGCGCTGCGGCTTCCCGTTCTCGGTTCTAAAAATGCGGCTCACCTGGACGATCCTGTCCGGTAGCTTGCTCTTGTCGACATGCTGGGCGAGCTGCCTGATAAGATCCGCGAGCACGATTTCCGGGCCAGTGTGCGCCACCACGGGTATCGTGCCGGCAATTCCATCTGGATCGGGCAGGCCAAGCACGCAGAAATCCAGATTCGGGAAGAGCGGGCGCATGGCGGCTTCCAACTCTTCCGGCGAGATTTTTACGCCGCCCTTGTTGATCATGTCATCTTTACGACCACGCAGATGCAGGTACCCCTCAGCATCCAAAAAGCCGAAGTCCCCGGTCCGAAAACCACCTGCCTCAGTGAAACTTGTAGCCGTGCGCTCGGGATCGCCAAAATATTGGGTGAGTAGATGCGAACCAACGATCACGATCTCCCCTTCCTCAAGGGCTTCGCATGGCAACAGTGCTTCATTCACGATCAGGATCTGCACGTTGGGCGCCGGCTTGCCCACTGTCGCGAGCTGGCTTCGCTCAGAATGAAACTCAAGGAACGTGCTGCGCGAAGCTTCGGTGAGTCCGTAGTGCATACAAATCCGAGCATTCGGAAAAATCTGACACAGCGCCGCTTTGCGTTCTTCCGAGAGAAATGCGCTTCCCAGCTCAACCCACTTCAAGCGAGGCCCCACGCGCTCCAGCATCGCCGCGAGCCTACCCTGAAAGATTGCTAAGGCCGCCGGGACGGCAGCAAGCGAGTTGACGTCAAATTCTTCAATGGCTGCGATCATCGCCGGAGCATTCAGCGGGCCGGCTTGCAATACTAAGCAGCCGCCCACCGCGAGCACCGCGCGCACCCGACCGAAGCCAAACGAGTGATACAGAGGCACAGAGACGAACTCGCGCACGTCGGGCAATAGACGCATGAACGTAGTAATGTTTGAGGTCGCGGCGAGTAGGCTGGCGTGGCTCAAAAGTACCGCTTTCTTGCGCGCGGTGGTCCCGGACGTGAACAAGATCAGAGCAGGATCTGCGGAGGCGCGCGGGCGTTCGAACCCGCTAAATGGAAGGTGATCAACGTGCGGTGGGACGAGTTCAAGCTCCACCACGTGAGCCACCAGCGTATCCAGCAGATCGCCCACCCGTTTGTGAATCGGTGCGTCCAGCACCAGAAAACGCGCGCGGGCCGCCTGGGCCATCTCCGACAACGTTTGCGGCGCCGCGCCGTCTGGCACGGGCACAGCGATGCCACCAGCCAACCAAACTCCGTAGATACTTGCGATGAACTCAATCGGATCTGCCGCCCACACGAGCACGGCCTGATGCTCGCGAGCGCCCACACCGGCAGCATGCAGCGCGCGGGCAATGTCTGCCACGCGCTGCCAAAGCCCTGCGTAGCTCAAGCTCCCCGCGCCTGTAGTGATCGCCGGCTGCTCGGGTCGCATCCAGGCCTGCCGCATGAGCGGCTCAACTGCGGAAAGCATCTCCCTGATGCGCACAAGGCGCGCAGGATTGCCCTCGACCGTCGCGCCTGGCGATACCCGAGACGCCACGACACTGCCTGCCATCACGACAGAGCCCGGCCCGATCTTGGCACCCTTGAGGAGCGTGACTCGGCTACCGATCTCCACGTCAGCGCCAACTAATATTGGCAGGGGTTTTGGATCCGGAAGATCGGGATCTCCAATGTTCGAATCTACCGCAAACACATACGGACCGAGCCGAGTGCGCGGACCAATCGCGAGCAGCCGCTCAGCTGCGAGCACACACCCAAAAGCGACTTCGACGCCATCACCGAGCGCCAACGTTCCGTTCGGGCCCACAAGGATCCGTGTCGGACCCTGGTCGGCGCTGATGGTGACGCCGCTCCCCAAAACGACAGACCCCTTGATGTCGAGCTCAGGTGTCCCCAAGATCCTGAGTCCTGAGGCGAAGCCCCCCATCTGCACTTCCGGGGTGACCCGGGAAGGCGCGCCAAAAAGGCTGTCGGAGAACCTGCGGAGAAAACGGAGCATGAACCTCTTATGCAACCAACTGACGGTTAATCGATCACGGATGCTGCCACTAATGCCATCGGCGGGGAACCCATTCGCGCCTTTGTGGCGTAATTTCGCGGGCAGCTTGACTAGCGGCGGGGCTTTTGGACAGTTTAGTTCAGTACGTTCACCGGGCTAAGCACGCGCATGATTTTCACACACGACGAACACACTGCTGACTTCTCAGTGTCGGTGGTGGTTGCCACCTTCAATCGGGGGGCGCTCTTGCCAAATCTCTTGCGCGACCTCGAGCGCCAAACGCTCGGCGTCGAAGGTTTCGAAGTCATTATTGTGGACGATGGCTCGAAGGAACCGGTCCGGCCCGTTGTCGAAGTACACCGCGGGCAGCTGCGATTGACATTGATCGAACAAGCCAACACCGGCCAGGCAGGCGCACGCGATCGTGGCATCCGCGAAGCCTCAGGCCAAATCATTGTGATTGTGGACGATGACATGGAGCTCGCGCCTGATTTCTTGGAGGCACATGTGGCGCAGCATCGCCTCGGCTATCGCGTCGTGCTCGGGCTGATTCGGCCTGCCGCCAACCTTGGCGCGATGCCTATTTTTGAGCGCTTCCACGCGGAACGTCTGGACAAGATGGTGAAGGGATTTAACCAAGGTAGCCGACCGCGCGGAGTGCACCTTTGCACGGGTAACGTGTCGTTACGGAAAGCCGATTACTTGGAGGTGGGTGGCTTCGATAAAACGCTGAAGCGCTCGGAAGATCGCGAGCTTGGCATCCGCTTGGAGGCCGCAGGCAAGAGCTTTGTGTACGCAGAAAGGGCCGCCACGGTCCACGATTCCGACCACACGGACCTCGGGGTGTGGCTGAAGCGCGCCTTCAACTACGGCGTCTACGACACGAAGATTAACCAGCGTCACCCACACGTTGACAACTCCAACCCGTGGCGTTTCCTCTTCTTAGTCAATCCGATTTCGAGGCCGCTTCTGCTTTCAAGCGTGCTGCTTCCGCAATTCGGAGACAAGCTCTCGTCGGCTGTTATGTCTCTCTCGTTGTGGCTGGATGAACGGGGCCAGGAAGGGCTGGCGCTCAAGGGAACGACGCTCGTTTACGGCCTGGAATATTTTCGAGGGATCCGACAAGAATCCGGATCGGTGGGCAATGCGCTTTCGGGTCTGTTGGCGTATTGGCGGACCAAACCCTAGAAATCTTCCTCGATTAGAAAACGCTTTGCATCAAACTTTGCAGTGCGCGGGTCGTCCGCGCGACCGCGCAGATCGCCAGCGCGCGTGACCAAGATGATAGCGTCTGTCACCTCGTTCAGCGCCTGACAATCAACGCCAGCGGCGAGCGATGGGCCATCAATGATGATGAAATCATAACATAGCCTCAGCTTTCGGATACAGCGCTCGAACTGATGCGAAAGGATCGCACCCGGGCTCCGCATCGCACCTTCGGCCAACACGTGGAGCGTGGGCAGGCACTCGGCTAAGCGCCAGGGCTCTTCGGATTGCGTTTCTCGTGTCTGCAACTGTTGCGAAAAGCCTGCGACCCAAGGCACCTCAATTTCAAGCAACTGGTGAACCTTGGCACTCAGAAAATCGCCCTCAACCAGCAGCACGCGGGGTTCAGCAATGTTCGCAAGGATCAGCGCGATCTCAGCCGCAACGAGCGATTTTTCTTGTCCAAACTCGGTTGCACCCGTGAGCCCAACCACCAAACAACCTCGGGCAGGCTCAGAAAGAATGTGGTCGCAAAGCTGAGCGCGCATGTCCGGTTCCAGCAGGTGGCTTGCTTTCCACTGGGTTTGATAAAACATCACGTTCGGTGGAGCGCCGCGATCCGAAACGCGTTGTTCCTCTGCGCGTGGAGAGCCAAACGTCTGTGTCTTCGTGCGCTGAAACGGGAGCCGCTGACGCGCGGACTGTGGCTCGGCCGCTACCTGCGCTGCTACCGGGATCCGAACGCTCTTTCGACTGCTGGCGGGTGGCGGAGCATCCGAAGCTCCATCGCGCCGCGGCAGGAGCGGAACTAACGCGGAAGTGAACAGAACCTGCGACGTTCCCAACATCGAAAGCGTAGCGGCAACAGCGCCCAGCGCGGCGCCGAGGAGCAGCAACAACGGGCGATTCGGTGAGCTTGGGCCTGTGGGCGGGATGGCCGCTTGCAACACGTGCGCGCTGGAACCTGGGGGGAATAGCTCTGTCACGCGAATAACGGCATACTTTGCCATGACGTTGCAGCGATCTGCGGCGGTATTGGCATCGCCTGCTTTCAAGCTGAGCTGAAACACCCGCGCGTCGACCGTCTCAACCGCAAGCGATGGCCCGACTTGGTTCAAGAGGGCCTCGGAAGGAGTGAGACGCGCCTGGTCAGGAGGTACTCCGGAACGCTGGCGCCGACCAAGCAGTAGCCCCAAGAGACGAGTCTGTGCTTGGGCTGGCGAAAGCTCGGCAGCCTCTGCTCGAGCAGGCGCAATGGAAACAGATATTCGGGCTACGGCATCATACTCGGCGGGTGCCAAAAACGCGTAACCTACGAACGCGAGAAAACAAACAGCCGCACTCAGCACCGGAAGCCAAGCTTTTGCCAAACCACGCGCCGGCGGCGGCGTACTACCCTGCACGGGCTCGCTCGAGTCACGAGAGACGCGGAGGGCTGAGGAGGAAGGGTAAGGCATCGGGCGAGCGGCACCGCTATATCATCCGCCGGCGCGAGCGCCCACGGGCGAGCCTGGTCAGCCGGCAAATACACGTCTACTTCGCGGGTCAGCCGGATGAAGCGTATTCCCAAACGAAAACGGACAGAAGCGCGCCGGGCCGGGGATTTCGGCAATCAGCCGACCAAGATCTCGGCTCGGGGCTGGTGCAGCTCTTGCCCGAACAGAAGTATCGCGGCCTCAGCATCCTGACCGTGGAAGGGCCGGATGCTGTCACTGTCTACGCAGCGCTCACACAACATGCGTTTTACGTTAGCCTGGATTTGCCAACGTTAGAGTCCCTGCTGGACGATGATCTTTCTGGCAAGCTTCCGCAAGCTCAGGCGAAGCAGCCTCAAGCGACCCATCAGTTCTTCCAGAGCGCGCGCTCGGGCACTGCTGCTCGCGCTTGGGTCGGCGGACGCCCCCGAGCTGCGGGAGATCGCAGAGAACTACTTGGGCGCAATTCCGTTAACCCGTGATGGCCGGTCATTCGAGCTGACGGCCAGTGGCATCGGAAAAAAACTGCGCGGTACCGAACACAGCCCGAATTGGCCCGCGCTTCCCGTCCCAAAATCACCGATCGAGCGAATTTTGCAGAGCGTTCAGCGAATGCGCTCCAGCATCAGCTTCGACGCTGAGCCGAGCCCCAACCCCGAACGCCCCGAGCGCAGTCTAGAGATTGAGCTTGAAGTCACCCGAAACCTGAACTCTCCGGGGGCGGCACCTTGACAGTGAGCGCTTGGAGCACGAGCTATTCAGAGCGATGGCAGCTAGCACGTCTCTGTTCGATACTCCGATCTACACGCTCGCGGGCGAGGCTTCTTCGCTAGCGCAGTACGCCGGTCACGTGCTGCTGATCGTGAATGTTGCGAGCGAGTGCGGCTTCACGCCCCAATACCAAGGGCTCGAAGCGCTGCAGCAGAAATTTTCCGGGCAAGGCTTTTCGGTACTAGGCTTCCCCTGCAACCAGTTTGGCGGTCAAGAACCAGGCAGCTCCGAGCAGATCGCGCTTTTTTGCAGGGAGCACTTCAAGGTTACCTTTCCGTTGTTTGAAAAGATCGACGTAAATGGTGCCCACGCGCACCCGCTGTTCCGCGCACTCAAAAGCTCTGCACCCGGTCTGCTCGGCACAGAAGCTATCAAGTGGAATTTCACGAAATTCCTGGTGGATCGAAAGGGGAGGGTGCTCAAGCGCTTTGCCCCTTCCGACACACCAGAGAAGCTTGAGCCCGCCATCGCCAAGCTGCTCGCCTAGCATTCTCTTTCTGACGCCCGTCGTGCTACGTCGGGCGCGATGCCCAGCGAGCCTCCGTTCATCCATGCGTCGGCCTACGCGGATCCGCCGCTTCAGATCGGAACGGGCACCAAGATCTGGCACTTTTCTCACCTCATGGGCGGCTGCCAGATCGGAGAGAATTGCACGCTCGGTCAGAATGTGTTTGTCGCCGGCGGCGTCCAAGTGGGAAATAACACCAAGATCCAAAACAACGTCTCTTTGTACGCGGGAACCGTGATCGAAGACGATGTTTTTTTAGGTCCGTCGGCGGTCTTTACCAACGTCAAAAATCCGCGCGCGGAGATCGATCGTAAGGCTGAATATGCAAGCACCCGCGTTCGACGCGGCGCAACGATTGGCGCCAACGCCACGATCGTGTGCGGAGTGACGGTGGGGCGGTATGCCTTCGTGGCAGCCGGCGCAGTCGTCACCCACGACGTGCCTGACTATGCGTTGATGCTCGGCGGGCCGGCGCGCCAAACTGGCTGGATGAGTCGGCATGGGGCGCATTTGAAGCCCGAAAGTCCGGGTGCCTGGCGCTGTCCACTGAGTGGCTATCGCTACGAAGAAACTCCTTCAGGCCTGCGTTGTCTCGACCTTTCCGAAGAGCAGCCTCTGCCAGTGCGTTGAGCCATGCAGCCCATCCCTTTTCAAGACCTGCGACGTGAGGCAGCACTGCACACGTCGGAGCTGAAAGCTGCGTTTGCACGTGTGCTCGAAAGTGGTCGCTATGTCTTGGGCCCGGAAGTGGAAGCCCTTGAGGCAGAATGGGCCGACGCTGTCGGGACTCGCCACGCCGTGGGCGTGTCCTCAGGCAGCGACGCGCTCCTCGCCACACTCATGGCTTTTGATGTAGGGCCTGGAGACGAAGTGATTTGCCCGACGTACACGTTCTTAGCGACGGCCAGTGCGATTGCACGTCTCGGGGCCACGCCGGTGTTTGCCGATTCGGAGCGCGATACGTTGAATCTGGATCCCGAGTCCGTTCAGCAGCGTCTGACGTCCAAGACCAAGGCTATTTTGGTGGTTCACTTATTCGGCCGTTGTGCGAACATGAGTGCAATTTTAGCACTCGCCAACGCGCGCGGGGTGGCCGTGATCGAAGATGCAGCGCAAGCCATGGGAGCGAGCTTCGGGGAAAAGAAAGCAGGAACTCTGGGACATGCCGCCTGTTTCTCCACGTACCCCACCAAAAATTTGGGCGGCTTCGGCGATGGCGGCCTGATCACCACGAACGATGCCAACCTGGCTCTACGCCTCAAGCGCCTTCGAGTCCATGGCGCCAACCCCAAGTACTTTCACCCCGAGCTGGGCGGTAACTTTCGCTTAGACGAACTTCAAGCGGCACTGCTTCGAGTGAAGCTTCCGCACCTCGAACGAACCATCGCGGCGCGACGCAAGATTGCAGCACTCTACGACACACTCCTCTCGAAGCACCAGCAAGAGCTTGTGCTGACGCCGCCCAACTCGGGGCATGCGTACCACCAGTACGTCGTCCAAATTCCGGGGGGCAAACGCGACCAGGTGCGTGCCCTGTTAACCCACAATGGTATCGGCACTGAGATCTACTATCCGAAACCACTGCACCTGCAGGCCTGCTTTGCCACTCTGGGCTTCACTGAAGGCGACTTTCCAGTTGCCGAGGCAGCCTCCCGTGAAACGCTGGCACTGCCCATTTTCCCTGGTTTACGCGAGGAAGAAATCGAGAGCGTGGCGTCACACCTGATCTTTGCACTTCAGCAGCACTCCGTTTGCGACGAACCGCAGACGCTGCTATAAGGCAGGGATGCGACTTCGTGTTTCGGTTGAGGTTTGGTGTACGACATTTGCCGCAGCCTTTGGCCTCTTGCCGGGATGTGGTGGCCAAGCCTTCAGCCCGAGCGGAGCCACAACGGGCGGCGCTGCAGCAGGCGGCGCTGCAGCAGGCGGTGCTACCAACACAGGCGGCGTAGGCCACACCGGTGGCGCGAAGACGGGCGGAACGAGCGCGGGCGGCACGCTAAACTCAGGGGGCAGCGGCGGCCAAGTGATAACGATAACTGGTGGTGGTGGAACGGGAGGCTCCAGCGGTGGACCTGCCGGGGGCTCAGGCGGCGACGTGACGACCAACGCCTGTTCGAATCCACAGCCTATTCTGGTTAACGGTTCAGATACTGGCTTCGTCAGTTGCGATAATGGGCTTAAGCACCGCGCCAAGGCTGTCACTTGTGTTTCGAAGCTGCCACGCGACGCAGTCTGTACTGATCTCAACAATCCCGGTGGCGTCGATGGCTGCACCAAAGATGCCGATTGCACCGCGTCCCCCAACGGATATTGCGCCACGAACTCGGGTGGTCAGGTGCCGGGCTGCAATTGTCAGTATGGCTGCGTCTCGGACGCCAATTGCGGCGAAGGCCAAATCTGCGAGTGCGGTGATCCCGTCGGCCAATGCGTACCGAGCAATTGCGAAGATGATTCGGCCTGTGGGGCCAACAGTCTGTGCGCCACTTACACGAACAACACCTGTTACCAGCACTCCTTCGCCTGTCAAACCCCGGAAGATTCCTGCCTGACCGACACCGAATGCGGCGCCGGATCCTTCTGCACACTTCCCGCTACAGCCTCACGCCAATGCCAGTCACGAATTCAATGCGCCCCCGTGATCGGCAGGCCCTTTCTAGTTCTCGGCACCGAACGCTTAGCCCCGCTCAGCAACTCAACCGGCTGGCAATCCAGCGACACCTCACCCGATCTCAGCACACTCGACGCTGCCACCCGTTTCGAACTCGCCGAAGCCTGGGCCAAAAATGGCCTCATGGAGCACGCCTCGATCGCCGCATTTGCCCGTTTTTCCCTACAATTGATGGCAATCGGCGCACCCGCCGAGCTGCTCGCTCAAAGCCAAAGCGCCATGGCGGACGAAACTCGCCACGCCAAGGATTGCTTCGCACTGGCCAGCGCCTTTGCAGGCACACGGCTTGGCCCAGGCCCGTTAGCCATCGAGCATTCGCTGGATGACATCACTCCCGAACAAATCCTGATCACCACGATCCTCGAAGGCTGCATCGGCGAAACTGTGGCGGCGGTTGAAGCTGAGGAAGCGCTCTGCTTCGCGGCGGACCCAGCCGTACGGCGTGTGCTCCAGCAGATCGCGACCGACGAAAGCAAGCACGCGGCTCTCGCCTGGCAGACGGTGCGCTTTCTTCTCGTAGAGCACCCGCAGTTAACGTCTATTGCGCGAAACGTATTCGCCGAAGCCGCACGTGAGATGCCGTCCCTACAAGCGAAAGACGAAACTTCGGCGCTCCTGGCATTTGGTGTGCTGGGCTCGGAGAGGCGCTGGGAGATCCGTCGGCAGGTAATGACAAGTGTGGTGGCGCGGTGTGCCGCGGGGTTATTCGAGGCTGGCGGTTCGTCTCGATACGCCAGCTGAGCTTGGTCAGGGTTGTCAATGGCGCATACTGTGCCATTTAGGCAGTCGGGTGCTTGTTTGGCGTTGTATAGGAACGCTGATTCATTAATTCCTCGCGCATTTAATGGGTGGCACACTCATTGCCCTGGTTAGGCACATGGATGCCGCTCAGTCTGCCTTTGGCACACCTTTGCCGACAAACACACGGCACGCGGCCCCTTAGGAAAATATATGCGACTACGAGTTTCAGTTGAAGTTTGGTGCACGACATTTGCCGCAGCCTTTGGCCTCTTGCCGGGATGTGGTGGCCAATCCTTCAGCCCGAGCGGAGCCACAACGGGCGGCGCTGCAACAGGCGGAGCTACCAACACAGGCGGCGTAGGCCACTCCGGTGGCGCGAAGATGGGCGGTACGAGCACGGGCGGTACGAGCACGGGCGGTACGCTGAACGCAGGCGGCAGCGGCGGTCAAGTGATAACAATAACTGGTGGTGGTGGAACCGGTGGCTCCAGCGGTGGACCTGCCGGGGGCTCAGGCGGCGAAGTGACGACCAACGTCTGTTCGAATTCACAGCCTATTCTGGTTAACGGTTCAGATACTGGCTTTATCAGTTGCGACAACGGGCTCAAGCACCGAGCCCGTGCTGTCAGCTGTGTTTCTAAGCTCCCGCGCGACGCGGCTTGCACCGATCCCAACGATCCCAGCGCCGTCAGCCAGTGCAGCCATGATTCGGACTGCACCGCGGCCCCCAACGGCTACTGCTCTTTCGAGCCAGACACGTGGCAGGTCGCCGCTCCACGGGCCTGCGGGTGCCACTATGGCTGCGTCTCGGACGCTGATTGTGGCGAAGGCAATATCTGCGAGTGTGGTGATTCGGTCGGCCAATGCGTGCAGAGCAATTGCAAAGACGATGCAGCCTGCGGAGCCAACAGTCTGTGCGCCACCTACGACACCTGCTTCAGTCACGCTTACGGCTGCCAAGCTTCTGGAGACACTTGCCTGACCGACGCCCAGTGCGGTTTGCTCGTGGAAGGCCTCAATCAACGCTGTGTCAGTCAGAGCCCGATAGATGGCACAACAGGCTCACGCCAGTGCTCTCGATGCCCCGTGATCGGCAGGCCCTTTCTAGTTCTCGGCACCGAACGCTTAGCCCCGCTCAGCAACTCAACCGGCTGGCAATCCAGCGACACCTCACCCGATCT